>Ga0265299_10001551_pt1 | contig 25905 bp, 24 predicted proteins | sample AusTroGonzalo_MG_4_FD_193485 | JGI IMG/M metagenome (GOLD analysis project Ga0265299, IMG submission 193485) | Bovine rumen microbial communities from tropical cattle in Woodstock, Queensland, Australia - Gonzalo_02 | ecosystem: Host-associated > Mammals > Digestive system > Stomach > Rumen ... | reverse complement strand
ATAGCCGCTTCCTGTTGAGGGGCTGCCGAGAACGATGAGTCCCTTGTACTTGGGATTTGTCAGGTCGAACCATGATTTGGGAATCATGTCACCCTTAAGCAGGTCTGTGTTGTACATGAATACCTGGAGAGGCATTGATGTTGCATAGTACTTGTGATCGGGATCCTTCATCTCTGAATCATATTTCTTGTCGTTGGCTGTCTTGTAGGAAACAAGGTAGTCCTTCATTGCGTCCAGGTTTTCCTTTGCAATGAGTGTTACAACGTCGGCTTCCTCACCCTGAAGAACTCTTGTTGTAATGTTGGTGGACTTATCCTGAACCTGTGTGACCTTGATGTTGGGATACTTTGCTGTGAAAGCATCGATCATCTTCTGGCCTTCTGAGTCAGAACCACCGTTGTAGATTACCAGTTCCATTGCTTCTGTTGATGCTTTCTTGCTGCAGCTTGTGAGAACAGCAGCGAAGACAAGAGTCAGAACGAGCAATACTGTCATAACTTTCTTCATATTGAATCCTCCTTAAGGAAATTTCTCTATTATCCATATTACCACGATATACGCGTAATACAAGAAAAATCATTTAATAATTTTCGAAAACGAAAGTTTTTACTTTCATTTTGAAAACAGTTTTGTAAGTACCTCGACACTGTCGTACGGATTGTCCACAACTTCACTTATCAGGTTCACGTTATGGGCCTTGGCACAGTCCACAATCTTTCCAAGGTCACTGTTGTAAAGAGCAGGTCCTTCATGGGTGTCGGAATACAATCCCGGACGTGAAGGATTGGAGTGCATGTGCATCGTTTTAACAGCACCTGTTTCAATTACAGATATGATTCCCTTAGTACAGTCAAAACCGAATGCTGCGGAACAGACCTGCATGTGACCTACATCAAGGCACATCTTAAGTCCTGCCTTGGCAAGGAATTTCATCTCTGTCGGTGTGAAGAGAAGGTAGCCCGGTCTTGGAGGAAGGTTCTCAAGACAGAGGTTCACTCCCATATCTGAAAGCTTTGCCGTCAGGACAAGGGCATTTTCAACCATGGTATCAAAGCTTTTCACATACCTTGAGCATGACAGGTAGCCCTTTGTGCTGATTTTGGGAAACCCTTCCAGTGCATACCGCTCAAGACCGCAGTTCTGCACCTGGTCCATTCTTTTTTCAGTGTCGGTCCACACAAGACCTTTTATTGTATAGCCGGGATGAAGCACTATGTTCTCTGCTCCAAGGGATGCTGCATAGCGCCCGTCAATCAGTATTTCGCGCTCAGACCACTCCCATGCATCGGCGCAGCCGAGGTTCGGGAAGTACTCGCGCCTGGGTGTAAGCGAATGTACGGAAGCAATACGTCCTCCAATCAGAGGCAGGATGCTTTCAATGAATTCGGGTGTGCTGTAGTAGGATAACTCATAGACACAGTCAGGGAAGTCCGTTACAACCTTTTTGAGTTCTTCGAAAGTTTTGATTCCCACCAGGGAAAGACCTACACTCATTTCTATTCCCTACCCGCAACTATTACTTCAACACCTCTGTTGGACAGTCTGTCCCTCAGGGAAGGCTCAATATAATCGGTAACAAAAACGTCTATATCATCCCAGATTGAGAGTGAAGAGAAGGCCTTCTTTCCGTACTTTGAAGAGTCCGCAAGGAAGACAACCTTATCCGAGACCTTCATCATTTCCTTCTTGATCTCCCCTTCAATCAGGTTTGTGCAGTAAATACTGTCGTTGGTGTATCCACTGGAACCGAGAAACATGATATCGGCATGGATCTGGGAAACAGCAAGGGTACTCATAGGACCGATGAATCCCATTGAATAACGTCTCAGGGACCCTCCGAGCATAATTACTTCAATGCTGGGATCCTGCTTTGCAACATCCACGGCAAGAAGCGAATTCGTAACCATAGTTATGTCTTTTTCAGACAAATAGTTAACCATGTTGACGGTTGTTGATCCGCTGTCTATTATCACCGTTGAGCCGCTCTCAATCAGTTCTGAAGCAGCCTTCGCAATGCGGTGTTTCTCTGCTGCAAATTCCTTGATGGTATCGGAAATGACTCTGACACTGGAATTGTGTTCAGGAATCATTGCTCCGCCGTGTGTACGGAACAGAAGACCACGCTGTTCAAGTTCGGAAAGGTCGGAACGGATTGTAACCTTGGACACACCCAGCTGACGGGAGAATTCGTCTACGGTAACGTAGTCTGCGTTGGAGAGGATTCTGATTATCTCGTCCTTTCTCTCATTAATTCTCATTGCCGAACCTTGCAAAACCCGCATTCACATACTCGGAGACAATCTTCACAACCTCGTTGTTCAGGCGTTCACATTCCTCTTTGCTGTTTGATACAACTTCCCAGCGGGCCATTGCATCCTCGCTGCGTGATATTCTCTGGGCAACCTGGCCCCAGATCTTTCCGTCAAGATTTGTTTCCTTTGTAAACTTCTCGGGAAGATTGAAGCGCATAAGTGTTGCGTCCAGATCCGAGCCGTCTTCCATCCTGTCAATTACAATGGCTCCAAGCTCTTTCATCCTGTTTTCAACCTTTTCAAGGATTTCAGGCATCTTCTCAGGGGCTGCTTCACAGAGAATCGGCCATTCACGGACTCTGAATATGGAATCCTGAATCTTTCTTGCCCTCTTGTAGGCCTGGGGATTGGCCATGTAGCTGCGTGCGGTTACAAGTGAGAAGAACAGTGTCGACTCAACGGCTGCATAGCCCTTCTCCGGGTGCTTATCATCATATGGAAGATTTATATAATAGTGTGCACTCTCTTCTTCAGAAGCGAAGAAACCCTTGTCACAGTTGTCCCTGAGCTTTGCTTTTATGAATGAGTGTCCGTTTCTGATAATGTGGACGTTGACATCGTGCTTTGCAATCTCACACAGGGAAACAGGAATTGCCTTCACGTCTGCGTAGAAATCGCGTTTCTGACCGTTATAGATGGGTAACAGATTCTCAATGATGATACTCATGTTGAGACCGGGAACAATCTGCTGGCCGTCGGAGTCCATGAAGTCCATCCTGTCTCCGTCTCCGTCAAAGCAGAAACCGATGTCGAAGTTTCCGTTTCTCATTGCCTCACGGGCTGGGGCTATTGAGCTTTCAATAATGGGGTTGGGGTCTCCTCCGGGGAAGAAGCCGTTCGGAACCACGTCCCTAACCTCTACGTCAGCTCCTGCTTTCTGGAACGCAAGGGCCTGCTCAACGCCGGCCGATCCGTTCAGGAACTCAAGCATCACTTTAAGACCCTTAAGAGAGCCTTCCTTAACGCCTGCAAGCCTCATTGAGTAGTTAACGTAGTTTTCAAGTTCATTGATGATGATGCACTTTCCGGTCATCTTCTCAGAATCAACCCTGCGGTTGTTCTGATAGTTATTCATAATGGCGCGGATTCCGCCCTCAGGGCCGTAATCCATTGCAATCGGGAAGAGACCTTTGGATACAAGTTTGATTCCTACATACTCACCGGGATTGTGTGAAGCGGTGAGCATCAGGCCTGCACTTTCCTTGTACTGCATGCAGGTGAAATAGAACTGACATGTTGAAACAGGAAGAGGATTCAGGTAGACGTCAAGGCCTGCCCTCCTCATGGACTTTGTCATATCTTCTGCAATGTGCGGAACATACAGCCTTGCATCACGACAGATTACAACAGACCCTACCTTGAGAACGTCTCTGTAGTAAAGTGCTGTTGCATCACAGAGCCTGCGTCTGAGTTCATCTGTAAGATTATGATTTTTTGTCCTAATATCATAGGACTTGAACATGCCCAGATTGAGATCTTCCATGTGGTCTCTCCTTTGTATCCAGAAAAATTGTACCACATGAAAGTTCAGTTGTCTTTCGAAATCGAAAGTTTTACTTTTGTCTACGTTTCACAAGCGCAATAACGCAGGTTACAAGCACAACGGCCAGAACAATGATGAGCATTATAAGGCCGGGGGAAAGAGGACCTGCACTCTTCTGTTCCTCTACAGGTTCAACTACAGGTTCCGGTGTAACTTCAGGCGCAACACTTACAGCAGGCTGACTTACCTGCGGGTTTGTCTGAATCACAGGAATCTGTACAACAGATACGGGTTCTGATGTAACAACAGGAGTAGCTACTGAAGACTCTTCAGAAATGGCAGGAGCCCTCATAGTCTCAACAACCTGTCTGAACTGATCTGCATCAAATACGGCAGGTATCATGTAGAGTACCCTGTTTCCCGATGACATGAAGATATCTGTTCCATCAAGTGAGACGGGAGATACATCGGCGGCAGCCTGTATAACGGCCTTTGCCATTTCAGGGGACGGGATTCCAGGGAAATCAACTATCAGCTCTGAATTGCCGACCTGCTTGATTGAAAGTACGTAGCCATCCATTTCAAGCTGATATACAGGAGCTTCAAGGGAATCAAAATTGCTGTTGAGGAACGATTCAAAGGAACTGCTTCCTGAAGCAAAGCTGCCGACCATGGTTTTTACCATATCGTCCGTGAGTATTTCTTTGAATCTGAATACAATGATGTTCTTCTTGGCATCTACGTCAGCACTCTTAAACAATCCGGTTCCAGCAAAGTATGCCACATAGTCTGTCATCAGGTCTGATGAGAGAAATGACGGGAAACTGATACTAAGCTGTGAAGGTCCTGTAACTTCCAGATCAAACTCAAACCCGAAAGATGAAAAGTGGGCGTCGTCAATTGTTCTGACAACAACCGGTGTACTATCCTCTACTTTCTGCTTTGAAACAACATCAGTTGTCTGACATGAAGAGAGGAGAATACAGATTATAGAAGTAAAAATAATTACGGCTGACGTTTTTCTCATTTTGCTTAAAAAAGGCCATGCCTGAAGTGGCATGGCCGTATTTTCAGATTTTTCTGATTACTTTGTGCCTTTCTTGCGGAAGACAAGGAAGTAATATGCACATGCTGCTGCAAGGAGGACGAGAACAATGATAAGGATAACTGTTCCGGCGCCTGACTTCTTGCTTGCGGCTGCTTCTGCTGCGGCCTTCTCTGCTGCGGCCTTTTCTGCTGCTGCCTTTGCTGCGGCTTCCTGAGCTGCCTTTTCTGCTGCTGCAGCGGCTTCCTGAGCTGCCTTAGCTGCTGCGGCTGCTGCGGCTGCTTCTGCTGCGGCCTTATCAGCTGCTGCCTTCTCTGCTGCAACTCTTGCTGCCTCTGCTGCTTCTGCTGCGGCCTTCTCTGCTGCAACTCTTGCTGCCTCTGCTGCTTCTGCTGCGGCCTTCTTGGCCTGAGCATCAAGATCCTGGTAGTACTTCACACGGGCAGGTACATACTGTTCAAGAGCAGTTGCAATCGGCTGTGCGAAAGCAATGATTTCCTCATCTGTAAACTCATACGGGAAAACAAGAAGTACAAAACCTTCTCCGATAGCATACTGAATGGGAGCAAAATACTCGGGACTTGCCTGAGCACAGATCTCCATGAAGTCAATCATGTCTGCTTCGGCAATATCCTTAGGCAGTTCAATGCGAAGCTGGTTTGCTGACTCTCTTGTTGCAACAAACTTCATTCCCAGAAGCTCAATCTCAATGTTGAGGGGCTCTGCAACGGGCTCTGCAACAGGTGCTGCTTCAACTACGGGCTCTGCGACGGGAATGTCTACTTTTTCTGCTGTCTTACATCCTACGAACAGGAGTGCAACAATCAAAACTGTAAAAAATACTTTTGAAAACTTCTTCACGGAAATCCTCCTATTATTTGTTAAACACGGAAAACTGCATAACGTTACAATTTCACCCTAATTAATATAACACACCTTTTTGGAATTAGAAATAAAATAACCCGCAGAAATCTGCGGGCCAGAGCAACTATTGTTGCGCACTATCACATAAGGTCTTTCGGTTTGCGGGCGGTATTGCCAGTCTTTGTGCAATATGCCAGGTGATGAAGCTTTCCATTCTCAAAAACCGACTTTGTCTTAATCTGACCGCCCCAGCGGCTTGTCAGAACTTTCTCACCTTCACGGCGTGCGTTCTTTGATACAGCCATATTCATGCCTCCGTTGGCAAATCTTAAACAAAAACAGAAGTTGAGTCAAACCCTCTGTTGAAATAAACTTTCTATGAATATGAAAATGTCTGCAGTTTTGAGAAAAATCTACCTCTCTCCCGTCTTCTTCTACAGACGCTTCATATCCCCCGCTCTTCCAAACAGCTGCAGATACACACCAACCTGCTCGTGCTACTTCATACAGGCAGTTGAAAAACACGGGATAATCAAGGGCACTATACTGGGCACTTCAAGGGTGTGCAGGTGCAACGGTTACTTCAAGACCGGAGATGATCCTGTACCGGAGTTTTTCAGGTTCAAGGGTATAAGGGAAGACTACAGAAACTTCAGGACAAAGACTTTACGAAAGAAATAAGTACCTGAAGGGCTTTCTCGTTGTGTCCGCCTTCCGGAACAATCAGGTCGGCATATTCACGTGTAGGTGCAATGAAGTTGTAGTAGCCGGGACGTACAACATCAACATACTGCTTGATTACACTTTCCACAGTTCTTCCTCGCTCGGCGATATCGCGCTGCAGACGCCTGATGAATCTGATGTCATCCGGGGTGTCTACATAGATTTTCAGATCAAGAAGACCCCTGATACGCGGATCGAAAAGGACCATCAGACCTTCAACAATGATAAGGGGTGCCGGCTCAACGTGTATGGTTTCATCCCTGCGGCAATGGCGTACAAAGTCATATTGGGGGATATCGACGGATTTGCCTTCTTTGAGGTCCTTCAGATTCTGATACAGAAGATCGTTGTCAAAGGCATCGGGATGGTCGAAGTTGAATGCCGTGATGTTTGAGTTGTTAACAAACGCAGCACTGCGGTAGTAGTTGTCCTGGGCAATGAAAACAAAGTTCTTGCTTGCCTCAGAAATCTTTCTGACGATTGTTGACTTTCCGCTTCCGCTTCCACCGGTGATTCCGATTACCTTGACTTCCATTTTAAGGCTCCTTTTATCAGGTTCTCTCTTCGTTAGTAGACTTGAGAACGGCAAGGAAGGCTCTCTGCGGAATTTCCACGTTTCCAACAAGCTTCATCCTCTTCTTTCCTTCCTTCTGCTTCTCAAGCAGCTTTCTCTTTCTGGTTATGTCTCCGCCGTAACACTTGGCGGTAACGTCCTTTCTGTATGCGTTGATTGTCTCACGGGCAATTATGTTTCCGCCTATGGCAGCCTGGATTGGAATCTTGAACTGCTGACGGGGAATTTCATTCTGAAGTCTTTCGCAGACCTGTCTGCCGCGCTGGTAAGCGTTCTCCCTGAAGACAAGCTGACTCAGGGCATCAACGGGTTCTCCGTTTACAAGGATGTCCATGCGCACGAGGTCTGTTCTTCTGTATCCGATTATCTCGTAGTCAAATGATGCATAACCGCGTGAAACCGATTTGAGTCTGTCGTAGAACTCAAAGAGAACCTCGCTGAGGGGCATCTCGTATGTCAGTTCAACGCGCTTTTCATCGATGTATGACATGTTTGTCTGGATTCCGCGTTTTTCCATACAGAGGCTGATTATCACCCCGAGGTAGGATGCAGGAGCAATGATGCTGGCCCTAATGTAAGGTTCTTCCGCATAATCAACCTTCACCGGCTCCGGGTAGTCCAGAGGATTGTCTATCATCAGTTCCTCCCCGTTCTTCAGGTGCACAAGGTACCTTACGGAGGGGCTTGTGAATACTATTGAGAGGTCGAATTCACGCTCGATTCTTTCCTGGACAACTTCAAGATGCAGCAGACCGAGGAAACCACATCGGAAGCCCTGTCCCAGGGCGGCGCTGCTGTCCTTCTCATAGACTAGCGATGCATCGTTGAGCTTCAGGCGCTCTATGGCATCCAGAAGTTCCTCGTAGTCGTTGGTGTCTACAGGATAGATTGAGGAGAAGACAACAGGCTTTACGTCCTTGAAACCCTCACAAGGTGCAGCTGCCGGATTGGAGGCAAGGGTGACTGTATCGCCAACCCTGATGTCGGAAACCGTCTTGATGCTTGCAATGAAGTAGCCTACATCTCCGCTCTCAAGGGCCTTAGTGCGCACCAGATCCAGCTGGAAGATTCCCACTTCCTCAACCCTGTACACTGCGCGGCTGTTCATGAACATGATCTCCTGGCCTTCTTTAAGTGAGCCTTCAAAGATGCGGAAATGAACTATGACTCCGCGGTACGGATCGTAGTGAGAGTCGAAGATAAGTGCCTTAAGAGGCTTTTCGCTGCTTCCTGACGGCGGGGGGATGAGTTTGACAATAGCCTCGTACAGGCCGTCAACACCCTCGCCTGTTTTGGCACTGACCATAACTGCTGTATCAGGATCAAGACCAAGGTCCTTCTCTATCTGCTGAAGGCAGGAAGGAATGTCTGCGCTGGGAAGGTCTATCTTGTTGATTACGGGAATAATCTCAAGACCGTGGTCAATTGCCATGTAAAGGTTGGCAAGGGTCTGGGCTTCAACACCCTGGCTGGCATCAATGAGCAGAAGAGCACCTTCACAGGAGCTGATTGCACGCGAGACTTCGTATGAGAAGTCTACATGACCCGGAGTGTCTACAAGGTTAAGCTCATAGACCTCTCCGTCTGCTGCGGGGTAGTTCATTGTAACGGCCTGGCTCTTGATTGTGATTCCACGCTCGCGCTCAATGTCCATGCTGTCCAGAATCTGGGTCTGCATGGGACCGCGTGAGTTGAGAAGCTTTGCCTTTTCAATGAACCTGTCGGCAAGAGTGCTCTTTCCGTGGTCTATGTGAGCTATGATGCAGAAGTTCCGTTTATGCTTGTTGTCAGCCATCTGTGCTCTCAGTTGAGGTCTGAATTCTTGGGACCTGTTTTCTCAAGGCCAAGAATTTCACGGACTTCGTTATCGTCAAGTGTTTCTCTTTCAATCAGGGCATTTGCAATCAGATCAAGCTGATCCCTGTGCTCTGTGAGGATGGCCTTTGTCTCCTTCATACAGGAGTCGAGAATTGAAAGAATCTCTTTGTCAATCTTCTTTGCAGTATCCTCGGAGAAATCCTTGTGCTGGGCAATCTCACGGCCGAGGAACAGAGGCTCTCCCTCACTTCCAAGTGCAATGAAGCCAAGGTTGCTCATGCCCCATTCGGTGACCATGCGCCTTGCAATCTCTGTTGCCTGCTTGATATCTGAACTGGGACCTGTAGAGGTCTGTCCGTTCAGAATCTCCTCTGCAACGTATCCGCCCATTGCCATCTTGATGTGGCTCAGCAGAGCCGATTTCTTCATGTAGGAAACATCCTGCTCCGGAAGTCCCATGGTCACTCCTCCGGCGTTGCCGTGGGGGATGATTGTAACCTTATAGAGCGGGTCAAGATCGGGCAGATGGTAGAACAGAAGTGCGTGGCCAGCCTCATGGTAGGCTGTAAGCTTCTTGTCTTCAGGAGTCATTACATGGCTCTTCTTGGCAATTCCGAGAACCATCTTGTCCCTGGCGTTCTCAAAGTCTACAAGCTGGACAACCTTTCTCTTTGCCCTTGTGGCGTAGAGAGCGGCTTCGTTTACAAGGTTTGCAAGGTCTGCACCGGATGCTCCGGGGGTTGCTCTTGCAATCTTTCTCAGATCAATTGACTTGTCCATCTTGATCTTTGCAGAGTGGATCTTCAGTATCTCTTCACGCTCGTCAATATCGGGCAGTGTGATTGCTACCTGTCTGTCAAAACGTCCGGGTCTGAGAAGAGCCGGGTCAAGGACGTCGGCACGGTTGGTTGCGGCAATTACGATAACGCCTGTTCCTGTTTCAAAACCGTCCATCTCAACGAGAATCTGGTTCAGAGTCTGCTCTCTTTCATCATGGCCGCCTCCGAGTCCGCTTCCACGGCTTCTTCCGACTGCGTCGATTTCGTCAATGAACAAAATACAGGGTGCGTGTTTTCTTCCCTGGTCAAACAGGTCTCTTACACGGGCAGCTCCCATACCTACGAACATTTCTACAAAGTCGGAACCACTTGTGTGGAAGAATGAAACTCCGGCTTCACCTGCAACTGCTTTTGCAATGAGGGTCTTACCTGTTCCCGGAGGTCCTACCAGGAGAACTCCGCGGGGGATCTTTGCACCGATTTCGTTAAATTCCTTGGGGTTCTTCAGAAAGTCCACAACTTCTTCAAGTTCGTACTTGGCCTCTTTCTGGCCTGCAACATCGCTGAACTTGACCTTTACGTCCTTCTCGGAGTACTGCTTTGCAAGGCTCTTTCCGAACTGGCTCATCTGGCCGCCGGCCGATGCGTTGCGCAGCATCATGATCATCAGGCCGATGAATACTGCGTACGGAACAATCTGCAGAAGAACTGCAACCCAAGAGATATCGGCGCTTGAGCCGCGTACCTCTACCGAGTGCTGGCTGAGCAGGTCCAGAAGTTCTTCATCCCTGTACGGAATGCGGGTTCTGCACTCCTGACCGTCTGTTGTGACAATTTCGATTGTTGTTGAATCCTTGATGTTTACCTGTGCAACACGGTTGTTGGTCACAAGGGCCTTGAATGTTGTATAGGTAATCTCAGGGGATGTTGATCTTGTAGTGAAAAGTGAAAGGCCCAAAAGCAGGAACAGTGAAACCATGATGACAAGACCGATGCGGTTTCTGGGTGCACGGTTGTCAGGTCTGCGCGGGGGCATCTGAGGAGGCTCCTGCCTGTCCTTTTTTTCGTCTTTATCTTGTTTTCCGGGGCTGAACTGAGAATCTTTGGGACGCCAGTAAGAATCGCTGTCCTTTTTTTCCTTCTCTTTCTCAACTCTCTCTTCTTTATTCTCTTTTTCTTCCATAGGCTTAAATATAGTTGTTTTCACTGTAACAGACAAGTATAGGGAACCGCAGTTGCCCTGCCTTCATCTCCAAGTCTGAAACGTGATGAAAGTCTGTCAGACCCTCCATAGATGCGGCCGAATATTGCACAGATGCCTTTTTCGTCTGCAATGACGGGAACACGCTTTCTCAATGCCGGAGGTATTTTCATATCCTGAAGCACTCTGGAAAGTCTCTTAGTTCCTCCCGCCATTGTTATCCTGTCCCCTTCACGGGCGAATCTGACAAAAACCTGTCCTTCAAAATCTGCAAACCTGATCTTCAGAGTTTTTGAATCTGCAGCTTCTTCCGTACTCAGTCTTAGGCCAAGCGGAAGTTTCATCTCAGTAGTATTCTCTTCCAGCTTCTCGCAGAAGTTCTCAAACATGACATCATCTCTGATTGCAGTCAGAAAGAGTGTATCCTGTGAGAAAGAAAACACTGCTCCGTTTGCAGAAACCTGCCTTTCCTTTTCTCCGCCATATTCATCAAGAACGCTGTTTACACGTTCTATCAGAGTCTGGGGCAGAAGTGTTCCCACAACATGCCCCCACATTCCGAAGAGAACAACCATCCTGCCTGCAGGATTCAGGGCCTTCAGATAGCTGGTCTTTACCCTGTCCGTTTCTTCAGAATCAACGTCTGAGCACTCTGAAACAGCGTTTTCGCGAATTTTCAGTATGTGCGAGACATAGTCCGGATTCTGCTCGGCAAACCGTGGCAGTTCAATGTTTCTTATGCGGTTTCTCTCAATTGAATTATCCGAATTCGTGCTGTCCTGACTCCAGATGAGACCCATGTTCTCAAGATAAGTTGCGAGCGTTGTTTTGGGATATTCCAACAGAGGTCTTACCAGTGTCAGACTACCCGTTTTCTTCTTTTCGCTTATGCCCCGGAGCGATGTTACCGGGCTGTTTCTCAGCATCCTCATGTACACCGTCTCAAGCTGGTCATCAAGGTGATGGGCCGTTGCAATGAAGGGGCAGTTATTCTTATGGGCAAGCTTTTCCAATGCCCTGTATCTGAGAATTCTTGCAGCCTCTTCAAGACCGTTTCCCCTCTCCTTTGCAAGATCCTGAACCGCGTCCTTTCCAAGGTCTGCAACTTCAAGTTTTACACCGAGTTTTCTGCAGTTCTCCCTGTTAAGATCCAGTTCTTTTTCAAGCTCCGCATCACTGCGTAAATGGTGGTTTACGTAAACTGCAATAATGTTTTCTTTTTTGATTGTTCTGCTTAAGAGCGCAACAAGCGCAAGGGAGTCACAGCCTCCTGAAAAGGCTGCAAGGATACGTGCATCTGCAGTACCCGTAAGGATTTCAAGATTTTCAGAGAAGTCCTTTTCTATTGAAAGCGGATTGAAGTTTTGCAACGTCTTCTCCTCCGATAAAGGCCTCAATTGCCCGAGCCGCATCTTCCACGGCTTTCTCAAGCTCTTTGGCTTTGACAGGGTCTGTTTCCCTGCTCAGAACATGGTCCACAACCTGTACGCCTTCTGCAGGTCTCCCTGTACCGATGAACAGCCTGATGAAACCGGGACTTCCAAGGACCTCCTGGATGCTGTTAAGACCTTTCTGGCCTCCGTTCCCACCACCGTTCTTGATTCTGATTCCGCCTGTTCCCAGATCCATATTGTCACAGACAGTCATGACATCGGAAGGTTTCAGATTGTACTTCCTGAAGTGTTTTAACACCATTCCGCTTCTGTTCATGTAAGTGAGAGGCTGTACAAGTATTGCGCCGGGAACCTTTGCATAGCGGTAATTACACAAACAGCGCTTTTTCAGTTTTGTCTGAAAAAACGCTGCTGCGCAATCAACGGCATCGAAGCCTACATTGTGTCTTGTATGACTGTATTCGGAACCCGGGTTACCAAGACCGATAATCAGTTTCATACAATCTGGAAGTCAGCATGAACCAGTGTACCGGTCATGATGTTTTCCTGAAGCTCCTTGAAGATGCAGTTGTAGACTTTGCCTTCAAGAGCAACCTCAACCTTGTCTCCTTCCTTGATCTTTCTGAGTGCGAACTCAAAATCGTGGGCATTGAGAACAATGTGGAAGTTCTGTCCCTTTCCGTACATCTCTGCGGGGAAAAGGCCTTTCTTGATCAGTCTTCTTGATCCGGCTGATCCGAAATCTTCTGTTCTGGGAAGTGCTGCAATTGTCATTTTGTTTTCTCCTACTCTCGTTGGATTAATCCAACTACCATCAAAAATTCAATAAGACTATATCAGACACAGTCATTTGTGTCCATAAGTACTGGGGAAGAAGGAATCGAACCTTCATAACCGGAGCCAAAACCCGGTGCCCTAGCCATTAGGCTATTCCCCAATTGCTGTTGCAAATAATAGAACACCTTACCTGTCTGTGACAAGGTACCAGGTGTTTCCGGCTCCTGACATGTAGAGCCTTCCGTGCTTCTCATCAACTCCGGCAGGTTTTTTGCTCAGAATCTCAAAATCATTCTCAAAGTCCCACTGCCCTACAGGTCTGTTGTACATGTTTACCAATTCTTCCTTAGTGGGAAGCTTTTCTCTCAGTCCTTTGGCATCAAGAGTTGCGTAGGCCTTTCCTGTTCCCTCCTTGGGAACTTCAGAAGTGTACAAACTGAACTTCAGATCCTCTCTGGTCTTGATTGGACGGATAACTTCTCCCCGTCCGCTTACAAAGGCCGCCTTGCTTTCCTGCATGAAGAAAGGAACATCGGACCCTGTAGCTGCAGCACAGTCCATCAGATCTTTGCTGCTTAGAGGATTCCCTGCCAGCTTCTGAAGTGCCAGAAGCACCGATGCGGCGTCAGATGAGCCTCCGCCGATTCCTGCCTTCACAGGAATTCTTTTTTCTATATTTATTGAAATTTCTGCTTTAATTCCGCTTTTTTCAAGAAACAGCCTTGCAGCTTCGTAGCAGGTGTTTTTCTTGCTGTCTGCACACTCTTCAAGACCCTGCACTGTGATTGTTGTCTTCTCAGCCTTTTCAAAGCGGACAAGGATATCGTCGCAGACGCAGTCTATCTTATGGAAAATTGAAGCAAGATTGTGAAAGCCGTCTTCTGTCTTTCTACCTATGTAAAGTCCTATGTTTACCTTGGGGTAAGCCTTTGTTCTCAGTTCCAAATTCCGTTCTCCTCAAGCGTTGACAGAACCTTGCCTTCCCAATCCTTGTTTGCCTGGGGGTTTCCCGGGCTTGGGTGAATGATTGAACACACAGAAAGTGAGCTTCCCAGTGCCTCAAGCTTCTGCTTTGCATACTGTCCCACGCCTACAAGATACTGAGGCCTTACGTATGAGACAACCTCCCTCAGATATTCCATACACAGGTCTTCAAGTGCTCTGCGTTCACTTTTAAGAAGTTTGTCAGGTGTTATGTTTTTTGCAGTCTTTCCGCTGTCCAGGAAGCCTAATGGGCAGAAGTTTACTATGGCACAGAAGGACACAAGGTCCTGTGCATCCGGAAACAGTCTTTCCATAAGGCCCCAGAGCCTCTTTCCGCTTATCTCCGACCTGTTGATATCCATCCCCAGAACAGGCCTCCCCGGATGCTGTATTTCAGGAACACCTACGGGATTGTTTATCTTCAGATAGTTTTTAACTACATTGATTTCACCAAAGGGTACACCTGTCTGTAGCATACCGAATGGACCGGGGTTCATACCAAGAAACAGCGCTTTTGCACCCGGTTTCACATAACGCTCAATGTACTCTCTGTGGTTATCCCAAGCGTATTCCAAAGGGTTATAAACATAACCGTCAAAGGTAAATGAAAGGGATGAACATCGGTGTGAAAACTGTTTTGTGATTTCGATAATGGAAACGGGACCGCAATCGGTCCCGTCTTTAGGCGCGATTGGGTTTGAACCAACGACTTCTACCGTGTGAAGGTAGCACTCTCCCACTGAGTTACACGCCCGTACCTGGCTATTATTACTGTTTATGTCTTTTAAAGCAATAGTCATGGTTTTTGAAAAAAACAGGGCCCGAAGGCCCTGTATCGAATATAACTTCCGTCTTATTTGTCAATGTTTGAGAGGAAGTTGTCTGCTCTGATAACTGCTCCGACTGTAACAATAGGAACAAATTCTGAACCGAATGTTGAAGAAAGTTTGACAGAAGCAGTGACATCAAGAGGAACTGTATAGATTCCGGCTGTGATTGTGGGCTGTGCATCGTTGAGAATTTTCATGAAATCATCACCATTCTCAATATGGGAAATAAGACCCTTGAGTTCAAATTCTGCACCGACCTTCCACCATGTACCGAACTCAACGCTGGCCTTGACAGTTTCCATAGTTTTGTTATCGTAACTTCTTCTTACTACTCTGAGAGCTCCATCAAGCTTGAGAGGAAGGTCACCGTAAAGATCCAGTGTCAGGAAATCATTGACATTAAGCTTGGAACTGACTCTGAATCCGAACAGGGCCTCATCCGGGAAGTACAGGTCGCTGTATCCCTCAAGTCTGTTGTCCAGATAGAACTTACCTGTCAGGTTATATGCTCCGACCTTGAACTCTGCAAGTGCCTCAAGAACCCATCTGTCAAAAAGTTTGTTCAGAACAGTGTCATCCATGTTGTAGGAAAGGTCAGTTGTAAAATAGAAACCTACGTTAGCAAGACCGAACTGAAGCTTGGCACCGACCTTGGGGATGATACGGTTTTTACCTTCTTTAACAAATAAACCTGGATTATTTGTTTCCCAGTAGTATGCCTGGCGTGTGGCTTCAGCTTCAATCTCAACAAGACCAAGGTTGACCTTTACGTTGGCATACTGAAGGCTTTCATAATCATCATATCCAACGGCGAAAGGAATAGTCACAAAATCAGTTGCATAGAATTCAGCCTTGACAGGACCTACGTTCAGTTTCAACTGAGCTCTGTTCTGATGCTGGGAGGCCCACTGATAATAGATTTCAAAGTCACGTGTGCCTTTTCCTACCGCAAATTCAACAACACCTGTGTTAACAGAAATCTCGTCTACATATTTTAGGGATGAAGCGAGAATTGAGTAGAGATCTGTTGTATCGAAATTGAATAGATAGTCAAATCCATGAGCATTGGTTCCATCGGGTCTCCACTCTGCAAGAAGTCTGACTGTAAAGAAATCATTGTACACATAGGGCTTGAAAGCAAATGTTGCTTTGTTATCTCCCGGATATGTTTCAGAAAGATTGAATTCGTAATCAACAGCTGATTCAAATCCGTAATGTAAGCCACCAGCAAATGATGAGAAAACAACTGCTGTAATGACCAAAATTACCAAAAAAGCTTTTTTCATAGGGTTCCTCCCTTTCTTTTAAAAATATTATACCTTTTGTGTATAAACAACTGGAAAGTTTCTTATGTTACTTTTTTTCTTCAATTTTTATACAAATCCAGTTCTTTAGTGAGTCAATTCTCTTCAGGAATGCGCTCGGGAGGTCAACAGTCACTACCAGAACCTTCACCTGGGGCTTCTGGTTATAGACCACTGCAAGACCTGAAACAACCACCCCCTCTTCTGTCAGAAGAGCATCAAGGTAGAGATGAAGGGAGTTGGCATTGAGACATTTGAACCCCATGTATTTCATGGCACCTACGTTTGAAATCTCAATGAAAATCTCGTTGTTGTAGCAGTAGTAGTTTACCTCGTAGTTGTTGCCGCCGAACCTGTTGTCCTTAAGATATGCATAACGTGTTACCTGCTCAACAACAGCATCATATACAGGATCTGCCACCTTTTTCTTGCTCTTTGCCGATTCCACAAAGTAGGCATCCGTAAAAAGAACCTCAGGCTGGTAGTTTGAACTGTGTGAAAGGTAGGTTATGCCCTTGATGGTGGACAAAGCCTGAGCCATGTTGAATACATCCAGAAGTTTCTGTGAGTCTGACTCAGCCTTGAGTGAATCCGGGTATTCAACAAAGGCGGAAAGCGCAACAGAGAAAGCTCCGTCAAGTTTTTCCGTTCTCTGAGCCAGGTCTTTGATTATTGTTCCGTCAGGGAACAATTCAGAGGTGCTGTCTCCAAAAGTTGTATATGCTTCAAGAGTTTCTGATGAGAGCAGTTTCTGAATATCACTGTCAGTCAGTCCGGACATGAGCGGACGCATCGGAGATAGTGCCCAGAGGCAGGTGCAGAGTGCAAGAACGATTATTACAGCTGTGATTCTCTTAATATGCATTTTTATTTATGAAGCCTTTGAAGAATGTGAGGAAGACTATCCTCATGTCAAACATGAAAGACCACTTCTGGATGTAGTAGAGGTCATATTCTATGCGCTTTTCAAGCGATGTATTCCCTCTTAGGCCGTTTACCTGAGCCCAACCGGAAATACCGGCCTTCATGCGGTGTCTCATGTTGTATCCGGGAATTATTTTTACGAATTCTTTTTCAAGTTCAGGTCTTTCGGGCCTTGGTCCTATAAGACTCATTGACCCCTGGATTACGTTGAAGAACTGGGGAATCTCATCAAGACTTGTCCTTCTGAGAAGCCTTCCAATCTTTGTGATTCTGGGGTCATTTTCCTCTGTCCAGTGGGCACCGCCCTGCTCTTTCATATCGATCCTCATGCTCCTGAACTTGAGCATGGTGAAAATCTTTCCGTCGATTGTCACGCGCTTCTGTTTGTAAAAGACAGGACCAGGTGATGACAGTTTTACAAGGAGGGCCAGCAGGATGTAGAGCGGAGACAGGAGAATAACAGCAAGCGTGCAGGAAACAAGATCGAAGGCACGCTTCATGAACCATCTTCCAGACGTCATATTGAAGCTGTTGATCTCAAGCATGGGAATGTAATGGAATGAACTGAAGCGGTTTCCAACGTAGGTCTTGGGGACTCTTGGCAAAGTGAAAACCCTCTCCTGCAGCAGTTCCATTCCCTGCTTTACAAGCTCTATTTCCTTGTTGTAATCCGTATCGCCGAAGCTAATCACAACCATCTGGGCATCGGAATTCTTTACAGCTTCTACAAGTGAAGATCCTTTAACTTGCTTCAGTCCCTTTATGGGGTCATCCTCGCCAAGGTACTGGTAGTTGACCCTTAGTCTCGATGTCTCTCCGCTTTCTATGACTGTATTGTAGTAATCAGTCAGTCTCTCCCCGTGACCTACAAGAAGAACATTCGTTTTGAAGCGTCCTGTCTTGATAAGGCGGGCAAACATGTTGTTAACAATGTAGCGGTCAAGAATCAGGAACAGGTACAGCATCACACCGAACAGCAGAAGATGCACACGGCTTATTTTCTCATAGAACGCGTAGTAGTAGATTATGACAAAGGTCAGGAATACATCCACCGAGACCTTGAACAGTCCCTGGACCTCTTTCCTCCACTGGCTTGTCAGACGGGCCTCGTACATGTGAAGCACGTTCAGGAAAAAAATACCAGATAACAGCGCAACAAGACTGAGCATGCTGAAAAGCAGTGCCGAATCTTCCGAACCATCCAGGAGAACATAGAAACGAAGGTAGTATGAACTGAACCAGGCAAGCAGAATGGCAATAGAGTCAAAAAACAGGCGGGTTCTGAATTGGAATCTGCCGAATTCGTTTGCTACTCTGTCCTTTTTACGCTTCATACGCTCAATTATAAAAACAAAAGAGCACTAGGTCAAATTTCAGAAATACAAAGAAACACCAACTTTTCCGAGAATAGAAATGTCAGGAGTATTCCACGGACCGTAACCCATATCATTATCACCGAAATTCAATACACCGTATGCATGCTCTTCCGGATGTACAGGGACGTATGTTTTTCCAGCAAGGTCAAAACTTCTTCTGCTTTCCATAATGAACTGGAAACCGACTGTCAGCTCAAGGGGAATTCCTTCAAAGCGCTTTTTGACATTTGCTTCAACATCGAGAATGTTGTTCCAGATGTTCTGGAAAAACTTCTTGGTGGCATAATCCTCTTCGTAGAGGTAATCCATTGTTGTCAGGATATCTGTTCCGGTCTTAACAACTGAATACTGGGCACTTCTCATCTGATCCTTGATTGTGAAAGCAAGGGAATAACTTGAAGCGAAGTCCATTTCAAAAGAAATCTTGAGTTCAAGCGAATCAGGGTTAAGCGGGTATGCAATGTTCTTTCCCTTGTTAACGTACGCTGTTGAATATGGATCGGGACCCCAAGGGTTATCTGTCATCATATAATGGGTGCCGAAGAATGGAGGAATATAGGTTACCTGTACTCCCATCTTTCCAAAATCTCCGACGGAAACAGGCATCTCTATTCCACCCTGAACGGCCATATTGTGCCTTGCATTTATGAAGAAAGTCTTTATACTTAAAGAACTTAACTCATCCAGTGCAAATGCAAAGTATATCTTGCCAAGATTTTTGAATGTATATGATGCATCAAAGCCGAACATCATATTGTCATAATCGCTGACTTCATTCTGGATAACCTGATAGATGGCAAAGGGATTAAGATAGGCAATCTCAAAACGCTTTCTCCATACAACGTTCTCATAGATACCGAATTGGAAACCACCAAGCTTCAGATCTATTCTGTGGAAGCTGAGCATGTTGTTGTAAACATCTCCACCTCCTGTGGAAACATATCGGTCTGACGGCCATTTCACCCCGTTGAAAGTTGAAAGAGCAAACTTGGTAAGTGATGCATGCATCATTGTGTACTCAAACCAGTCAAGAGGTTTAGCATTTATCTCAAAGCCTGCCATCGTACTGGCCGACTCAGAGAGAGCAAGGTTGTTGTTTGCAGGTCCCCAATCCCTCTTCACAGAAGCAAACCTGATGTTCAGTTTGTTGTCAAAGAGAACCAGATCAACTTCGGGATTACTTGAAAAGCCCCAGAGAATACCCCTGTCGTTGTTAAGGTCGTAAACATCCAGCCTTGGTAACTCAAAGTAGTTTCCACTCACGCCAATTGGAAAATCCATGGAGAGGTAGGCGTTTGTGTTTATTTTCTCAACATGCAGACCGACATTGACGTCGTAACTGACTACATTGAACAGATCACCTCTCAGATACATCAGAACACGGTTACGTGTATCAATTACCTTACCATCTGTAAAATTGATTCCTACGGTGTTGTTTGAACTGAAAGACCCCCCTACTGTTACATTGTTTCCTGAATCTCCGAAGCGGAGGAAACCATTTTTGATTAAACCGCTGAAGGTGTTCACACTTTCAAAACCATAAAGCCTGTCGTATTCAGCAAGCACAGAATCAATTATCTTTGCTTCTGAGTCTTTGATACCGTCCGAACTTCTGATTGAAGACAACAGTTCACGCATCTGGGAAAGAGAATATGGTTTGACCTGACTCTGAACAGGAATAATGCCCCTGTTCTGAGCTATCTCAACTATTCTGTAGCCCTTATCGCCGATTGGAACTGTATGATATTTTGCAGCAAATACTGCCGTGATTGAAAAAAGTAAAATTAATAGTACAGCTATTTTTCTGCGCATAGCCTCTCTCCGCAACTAATACTACTACAAGCTCTGCCTTTCAGGCAATTCTATCCACCCGCCCATTCTTACATTCATGCTTTCAGGTTTTACCGGGGCAAAACCGGCATCGTTGAAGAAAGTCAGTTCACCCACAAACAGGTGACTATCCGCATAAAGAAAGTCAACTCTGAGATGTGGACAGTCTTTTGAAAGAACAGAGGCAATCCGAATCATGTTTTCCAGATATGAAGGTTTTTCTATCTTCTCTGATGACTTTCTGTATCCAAGTGAAACATCTACAGGCTTAAAATCCGTGTCAAAGAAATCTTCTGTCAGATGACCTTCACTATCGTTGGACATGTAGTACAGAATTCTAGGTTCACCGTTGAAGCACAGAACCTGATACTCCGTTATCTTATCAAGAAGTTTCTCTGCAAAGATTTTTGGTTTGATGTTCTTATATGGCCACTCTCTTGCAGCCCAGAACATATTGCGTCTCATTGACTTTGAAAGGGTTTTCACCGTTTGATTCTTATCCAAAGATTTTTTGTCACGGCAGATTATCAGCCCCTTGCTGTCATGGTTGCACTTAAGTACGAATTCATCCGGAAGATTGTCAAATTCTATGTCTGAAGGTTTTTCCCATACACCAAGAATAGGAACGGTATAACCTTCACCAACCCTTTCTTTTACAAAGTCCCTCATCTCCAGTTTGTCAGCCATCCTGGTATAGACAGGTTTTCTGTTGTACAGCTTGAGATACTGGAGTTTCTCGTTATATGTCTTTGGATTTTTTAAGTCCAATTTCTTTCCGGTGAGAAACCTGTATTCAAGTTTCAGATATGGTTTATCAGGGATGAATCTGAGACAGTTGAGAAGACCCATCATACGGTCTTTTCCTATCATCTTCTTGATCTTGCTGATCTTTCCCATAGTGTCCGTCATTACAGATTCTCCAGTTCTTCAATGTATGCTTTGACAACAATATTTCTGTCAAAGTTCTTTTCAACTATCTCTCTGGATCGGGCACCCATCCTCTTCTTTTCCTCATAGTCCAAAACAAGAAAACGCTCAACTGTATCCTGAAGGTTTTCAGTGTCCTTTGCTTTGCAGTAAAAGCCATTCTCACCATCTCTGACTATCTCCCTGCACCCCGGTCTGTCAGTACATATTGCAGGTCTTCCGCTTGCTCCTGCTTCAAGAAGAACATTACTCATCCCTTCCGGATGATATGTTGGAAGAATCAGGCAGGATATTTCCTCAAGAAGTGGTCTTGTTTCCTCCAGCACACCAAGGTACTTGATTGACCCCTGTGAGTTCAGTGACTCAACCCGCTCCTCATACTGCTTGTCACACAGCCCTGCAACATAAAAAGTTGCGAGTGAAGACAAATTCTGTGCCACATCAAGGTACTGCTCTATACCCTTTGCCTGAGTCAGCCTGCCGATAAAGGCAAAGGATGTTCCGTTTTCTTCCGCCGGATAAGGCATGAAAGCAAACTTCTCAAGATTCACACCTGAACCCGGAAGCAAAACTGATTTCTGTGTTCTGATTCCCTTCTCTCTGAAGAATTCAATATTCGCTTCATTCTGGAAGAAAACGCATTTTGCCCTGGGCATTACATACTTGTGCAAAACAGTAAGCATCTTCTGTAGTTTTCCTTCCTTTTCAAGCTCTCCCAGTCCGGTAATCATAGGCAGATAAGGAATCTTCTTTCTGACAGCAGCAAAACCGCCATAAAGGTTCATCTTGATTGTAAAAGAAAGAACTGCATCAGGCTTTATACTTCTTACAAGTTTCCTATATGTTCTGAGAAGATTCAGCTCTTCCCTGATGTTTGTTCCTTTCCCGTTGAAATGAACATTAATAATCTGACCGTATTCCGACAGTGCTTTTGTCTTCTCCTCTGAATCATTGTCAAAAGCCATGATTATCTCCCATCCCTTCTTTTTCAAGGCCTGAATAATTTCAAGACGGAAATTGTAAGTATATGAGGCAAGATTGGACAGAATAAGAATCTTCATTGGGTAAATATTATCACTAAGATATATTACTTTCCATATAGCAGGATTAGTGATATCGTCAGAGACATATGGAAAGACCGAGAGGCGTTAGCATAATTGTCCCCACTTACAACCATGAGAAGTACATTGCTCAGGCTCTTGATAGTTTTCTTATGCAGAAAACAGATTTTCCTATAGAAATACTTGTCAACGACGATGCATCCACAGATTCCACTGCTGAAATATTAAAAGACTATGCAAAACGCTTTCCCGATATAGTCAGGCCTGTTCTTCAGACAGAGAACCAGTATTCAAAAGGGATAAATGTTGAACAGACATTCCTTATGCCCAAATGTCGTTTCTCCTTCACCGCAATGTGCGACGGCGATGATTACTGGACTGATGACGAAAAGCTTCAGAAACAGGTCAAAGCATTGGAAGAGCACCCCGAATTAGACATTTGTGCCCACAGGGCAGTGGCAATCAATGCAGAAACCGGTAATCAGGAAGGATATCAGGGACCAGCCGACTCATACAGAATATTCACTGCGGAAGAAGTGATTGACGGGGACGGCGGCTTTGTTGCAACCGGATCTATTGTGTACAGAACCAGGTTGGATGAAAACATACCTGAATTCAGAAAAATCAACGAACTGGATTACGGCGTTCAGATTGACGGCGCAATACATGGAGGCATGATTTACTTCGGACAGTGCATGTCGGCCTACCGTGTAAGCGTATCCGGCTCATGGACTCAAAGAATAATCTGCAATCCGGATAAGGCAGCTGCGTTCTTCAAGACCATGGATGATATGTTTGTCTCACTTGACTCATATACCAATGGCAAATACAGCACTTTGATTGAGAAAAAAAGAACAGAGAACAGATTCAGGCTTCTTGAGGCTCAAGGAAAATACAGAGAAATGTTTTCTAAGGACTTCTCTCAGATAATGAAAAACACACCCTTCAGCACACGAATGAAATACAGGCTGGGTTGTTTGTTTCCAAAACTCATACTTGAAAGAGAGAGGAGAAAGAAATGAACAACAGAGTGCTGTCAAATTTTCTGTGGAGTTTCTTTGAAAGAGTCGGAGCCCAGGGTGTTACTTTAGTTGTCTCTCTTATCCTGGCCCGTATTCTGGGACCTGAAGTATACGGATCTGTAGCACTTGCACTGATCTTCATTGCAATTTTTGACGTCTTTGTTGACAGCGGACTGGGCAACGCCCTTATCCAGAAAAAGGATGCTGACGACCTGGATTTCTCCTCTGTTTTCTATTTCAATCTGCTGGTCTGTGCAGTTCTGTATATGGTCTTCTACTGTATTGCTCCGTTGATAGCAAGGGCAAACAAAATGGAGACCATGACCCCGATTCTCAGAGTAATGGGTATTCAACTTATATTGTCCGGCTTCAAGAATATTCAGTTTGCATATGTTTCACGAAACATGGATTTCAAGAAATTCTTTGTATCCACAATTACAGGTACAGTTCTTGCAGCTCCTGTTGGAATAATCATGGCTGTCAAAGGTTTTGGAGCCTGGGCAATAGTGGCTCAGAACCTGTGTAATGTAACATTTGACACTGTCATTCTCTGGATAACGGTAAAATGGAGACCGATAAGGGCTTTCTCCTGGCAGAGACTTAAGGTCTTGTTAAACTATGGGTGGAAGCTGCTTGCTTCTTCATTGCTCGAAACCATATATCAGAAACTCAGACAGCTGATAATCGGAATAACCTACTCCCCTGCAGATCTGGCCTTCTACAACAAGGGAGAAACATTCCCCTCCACGGCTGTAAGCAATATCAACTCTGCCATGAACAGTGTTCTTTTTCCGGTAATGTCTGAAAAACAGAGTGAACCGGAAGAAGTAAAAAACATAACAAAAAAAGCAATCGGAGTGGGAAGCTATGCATTGATGCCTGCTATGGCCGGCCTGATTGCCTGTGCTGAACCGATTGTAGGCATTCTTCTTGGTGAAGAATGGATGCCGTGTGTTCCCTATCTTCAGGTATTCTGCGTTGTCTATGCATTCTATCCTTTCCACGTAGCGAACCTGAATGCAATCAAAGCAGTAGGCAGAAGTGACGTATATCTCAAGCAGGAAATGCTGAAGAAGATTATAGGAATTATTTCTATCTTCATCACAATCAGAATCAGTGCTTTTGCAATCGCCCTGGGGCTCATTTTTACAGACCTGATAGATCAGATAATAAACAGTTACCCTAACTGGAAATTGATAAATTACCCGTACAGGGAACAGCTTGAGGAAATGGCTGGTCCTCTGCTCCTGTCCTTCATGATGGGTGGAATCGTTTATCTGGTAAATTTCATTTCCATTTCTCCCCTGCTGAAACTGTTTATCCAGATTCCGCTTGGAGTCTTCCTCTACTTAGGTCTGTCAAAACTCTATAAACTGGACATATTCAACTATCTTACATCTTCTGTTAAAATGCTCTTAAAGAGGCAATAATGAGCATTCTTGTTACAAAATCTACGCTTCCTCCTTTTGAAGAGTACATAGAGGAAATTAAAGACATCTGGCAGACCCATTGGCTTACCAACATGGGCGCAAAGCATGATGCTCTTCAGGCTCTGTTGGAGGAGAAGCTTGACTCAAAGCACATTGTCCTTTACACGAACGGACACCTTGCCCTTGAGAATATAATTGCCGCTTTTGACTTTCCGAATGAATCTGAGATCATAACCACTCCGTTTACCTTTGCATCAACGACACATGCAATAGTCCGAAACGGTTTAAAGCCGATTTTCTGCGACATAGACCCTGTTACTCTCTGTCTTGACCCTAGTAAAATTGAAAAACTGATTACACCAAAGACAGTTGCAATAGTCCCTGTCCATGTTTACGGCAACGTATGCGATGTTGAAGAAATAGGAAGGATAGCAGATAAGCACAATCTGAAAGTCATCTACGATGCAGCCCACGCCTTTGGAGAAAAGTACAAGAATAAGGCTGTGCCATCATTCGGAGATGCAAGCATGGTCAGTTTCCATGCCACAAAGGTCTTCAACACAATTGAGGGTGGTTGTGCAGCATTCCAGGACGACTCCCTGGTTCAGATTCTGAATGACCTTAAGAATTTCGGTATCCGCGGACCTGAAGAAGTAAGATATGTTGGCGGAAATGCCAAAATGAACGAATTCCAGGCAGCAATGGGCATCTGCAATATGAGGCATCTTGATGAAAACATTAAGAAAAGGCTTCATGTGGATTCGGTCTATAGAGAGCTGCTTTCAGATGTTGGCGGTATTCAACTCAAATCTGTCAAAAAAGATGTCTCGTCAAATGGTGCTTATTTCCCGGTTCTTTTCAATAATTACAAAAAGACAAGAGATGAGGTTTTTGAACAGCTGGCAGCAGAAGAAATATATGCAAGAAAGTACTTCTACCCTGTAGTTCAGGATTTTGACTGTTACAAAGACATCTATGACAGCAATGACACACCGGTTGCAAAAAAGGCTGCAGACAATGTCCTGTGCCTTCCCATGTATCCGGATCTTACCAATGACGAGGTAAGAAAAATCTGTTCAATTATTCTGAGGTGACTATGAAAGGAATAATACTTGCAGGTGGAAAAGGAACCAGGCTGTACCCTATTACAAAAATAATATCCAAGCAGTTGGTTCCCGTATACGACAAGCCTCTGATTTACTACCCGCTTTCAGTGCTCATGCTTGCAGGAATAAGAGACATACTCA
>Ga0265299_10001549_pt1 | contig 25938 bp, 36 predicted proteins | sample AusTroGonzalo_MG_4_FD_193485 | JGI IMG/M metagenome (GOLD analysis project Ga0265299, IMG submission 193485) | Bovine rumen microbial communities from tropical cattle in Woodstock, Queensland, Australia - Gonzalo_02 | ecosystem: Host-associated > Mammals > Digestive system > Stomach > Rumen ... | reverse complement strand
AATTTTTTCTTATCTTTTGCAATTTTTGCTAGGACTCTATTAACGCTTTCTATAGCCTTATAGGACAATACTTTAACAGCATCTTTCAAAGCTTCCTTTGCCTCTTCCTCAGAGGTGAATATCCTTGCAGAGGTGTTTATTTCATCTTCAGGTCTAATGGCCTTATCACGTGGATAACCTGAATATGACCTTTTAAAGATGTCAAACATATCTCTTCTTCCTTTTACAAACACCCCAACTGAATATGTATAGTTATACATATCATCAATTTTAACAACTTTATTCCTAGTTATCTTACCATCAGCCACATATGGGCAAACAGCAAATAAAACAACCTTATTTTTAATAAGTGTAGCGATTTCGCTTATATTCTTTATTTCCATAATGCCATTTCGTCTTGAAATACGTTTGTTCTATCAGCCTTACCATATACGTCCTTAGTCCAACCAAAGAAAGTGCCATCAGTGCCCTCTATCTTGAAATACCATTCGTCATTCCTTACGAATACCTCAGTACAGCGATGCACCATATAAGCTTCTTTGTATTTTCCATCTTCCTTGTCGAAATAATCAAACTTGCAAAATACTGGGTCGCCTGCATTTACCTTATGTTTTTCAATTGGTTGTATTTTACAATATTCCATATGCATAAGCAGTGGGTGCATTGAATAGCCTGCTTCCCAGTGCATAACAGTTTCACCATTCTGCAAAGCCTTACATATTTCTTCGCCATCTTGAACCACTCTATATCCCTGTAGTTCTTTTGGCTCGTTTACTATTTCTCTTTCCATATTACCATTCTAAAACTTTTAGTCCATTCCAATATCCTACCCTGCTTGAAAACATCTTATCCATCTTCGAAAAATGTTTATCAAGGGCTTCGAAAACCTTGTCAACATCAACATCAACACGTTCCATTGGCTTACTCTCCTTTGGAGTATTTTCGTCATTAGCCTCATCCCACTTAACGCCAATCACATCGTCAACGTCTTTGCCATCTAAGGCTGTATGAGCAACACCAACGCGGCCATCAGAGGTATTGGCATTGAGGGATTCTTTTGTCAAGTCAACCTCGACATAAATGTTGTGCTTATCATCACAAATTGAGAACACTTTACTATCACTTTTTCTTCCAACAATTTTAAATGGCAACTGCTCTCCAATTCTGAATCCAGCGCAACCATTATCAGTTGATATATTCTGCCTTGCAAAGATAGTCAATGACGAAACAAAGTCACTAGTTGGAATCATAGCGCCTGTAGGCGTAATGATGTGTGAATTGTTATAAGGAGAAAAGCCATGTAACTCCAATATAATCTTCCTTATTGTTCCATCAACCTCAGATGTAGGATAGGTAGACATATTGCCATAGTTAATATCTTCCTTGTCATCAACCAAGTTATCAAGGTTAACCCTTTCAAACCCACTACCCATTGGCCAAAGTTCAAATCCTGGTTTGTACTCCAACCCAAACATCTTACACATTGATGGGGATATGGAAAACTTTCTTCTACCAGTTGGGTTAAGTCCTTCCTCAAACTCTCCATCATCGTTAAGAGCAACCTCACGTAGAATAAGAGAATTGATGTCTACGCCCTTGTAGTTGTTGACAATACCATACAGTCTAAAATACAACTTACCGAATTCAACGCCCTCAACAGACTCTCTTGAAAGAGAATATATCTCTCCCATAGTAAAGCCACTTGAAGGTACATTATCATCAGTAGACCCCTTAAGCATTTCTACATCAACATCTAGAAGTTGCATTAAAGAAAGTGATTCATTTGACAATGTAACCCACTTTGGCTGCCTGTCTGGAGCATAGCCTACCATTGATAAAGGTAATGCAACATTCCTTGAAACATTCCAACCATATGTTTCGGGCATTTTAGTTCTTGATGGTAATATTCTTGCCATTATAAATTGCTTTTATTAATTTGAAAAAATCCCTCATATTGTCTATGAGGGATTCATTATGTTTATCTTTGGTTTAGTGTGGACCTTCATCAACTCCATACTTAGCCTCAATAGCTGCTGCACTCTCTACAGTCTTTCCAACAGGAACGCCTGAAAGCATAGAATCAAGTTCAGCCCTCATCTTAGCCATTTCACGCTCATTCTCAATGCGCTTCTTAGCAGCCTCGTCAATGATGCGCAAGCAATCAGCAGTAGTTTCCTTAATCTTCTCCTGGTTATGCTTCAAAGTCTCCAGTTTGATTGAAGGCTCTTCTGTCATCTTAGTGACACGTACCTTAAGGTCATGTGTAGCATCAGCGTTATGAGTAAGAATCTCATTGAAACCATCAATCATAACCTCATGAGCCTTAAGACCCTGTTCGAGGTTGTAAAGAACGATAGCCTGATGCAACTGGTCACGAAGCTGAGGCATCATATTGTCGATGTCCTGTGAAATTGAATTGCTATGAGCAATGTTAGCATCCTGAATGTCACGAATACGGAACAAGGACTGATTGAATGAAAGATGCCAAGTAAGCATACTCTCTATTCGCTTATCAAGTTCGTGCTTAAAGTTCCTTGTATCGTGAATATCGATTGCAGAGTACTTGTCTGGCTGTGACTCCATCACCTCAAGAGCCTTGCCATACTCTTCTGACTTAAGCTTTGCAGCAATAATCAGTTTTTCAAGAACAGCGATATAAGCCAATGTGTCCTGGAAACGCTGCTCCAATTCTGTATTGTCACGCAATGCGATAGCCTGTGCTGCATGGAGCTTATCCTGCATCTTTTCTACATCCTTTTCAAGGTTCTCATACTTGCTAATGAAAGCCTTTACAGAGAAGAAAATCTTGTTAAGCAAGGGCACTGACCTTACAAAGCGAACAAATGCGTTAGGACGTTTAATATCGTCCAAGTCGATGGTCATCAGCTTTGAGCTGATTTCCTTCATAATTTCCCTAGTTTCATCACCTAATTTGGTAGATGTACCACGCGCCATAAGTTCCTTAGTGCTGCGGTTAAGCTGCTCACTCAATTCTGCGCCATAATTTGATACTGACATCTTATCGTGAACATCCAACTTCTTACCAATGGCTACATACTCAGCAAGTTCCTTTTCTGTTATGCCAGACATATTAACTTCGCCATTGTCGTTAATACGTTTGAGGGAATTTTTCTTTGCATTACCCTTGGTATTAAGAATCTTAGCGACCTCCTTACCAGTATCGCCAACCGTACCGCCCTTATCAGTTATTTCACTGATAACCACGTCAGTAGAACGTGTAGTAGTTGCTGACTTTCTGCGTGACCTTTTAGGCTTTTCAGCGGCATTGGTAGCAGTAACGGTTACTTCAACCGCAGGATTCTCCACTTTCTTTTTTGTCATATTCTTATTTTATTAGTTATAAACAATTTGTGCAAATATACAAAAATAATATATAAAAACAAAATATTTCACGTTAAATAACGTTAACAGAATGGTCTGAATTTGTTAAATTCACTCATATATTTCTCTGTCATTTCGTCATACTTAATAAATGATGGGCTTTGGCTACCAAAAAAATTACTACTCCAAGTGGAACTAAAACTACCTATTAAGTAATATATGTCAGGATTAGTTTTAATGAGGTCTATTGATGATTGAAATCCTATGTGGTGCTTCTTCCTAATAAGTGCAATAAATTTTATGAAGCGACCAGTTTCTTTTAAAAACCTCATTAGCTTCTTATCAGTAGGTAAGCCCATATAGCCCTTCTCCAAAGCCAATTTCTTGTTTAATTGTTTAAGGGCTTTCTTCTTTTTCTTCCTTCTACTATCCATTTAATCGTATTAATGGTTATATTGCAAATATACAAAAAAAATAATAGATGGAGAAATATTTTATGTTAAAAAATCATAAAAAAAGCAGCCATTTCTGACTGCCTAAATACATTGTTTAAATAAAATAAAATTACTAGAACGGTAAATCATCCCCTGCATCTTCTTTAGCTGCTGTTGTAACTACAGCATCTTTCTTGAAGTCACCAGTGGTAACAGAAGGTGTTTCACTCGTTGCTGTATCTGATGCTGTTGAACCACTACCAACAGAAACAAATTCAATATTGCTGGCATTAATCTCTCTTGAAATCTGTGTAGAGCCATCCTTTGCTTGATATGTGCCTACAGTCTCAGTTCCAATGACATTAATGAGTTTGCCCTTCGTTAAATACTCTACTAACTTAGTTACTCTATCACCATTTAAGGTTACTCTAAACCAAGTTGTAATTCTCTCGTTGTTCTTGTTCTTTCCATCATCAGTTGCTAGCCTAAAGGAAATAAATTTGCCGTTCTTGCCGTCAATTAACTCTGCGTCTGCTCCCAGACGTCCTATAACATTTACGTTGACCATGTGTTTAAAAAATTAATTAATTTAAATTATAAAAATAAGTGTATATACTGTTCATCTAAAGATAGTTCCCAACCATTATTACTAAGTATGGTAGGGTCAATCTCTTTATCCACTAATTCATTAATTTCTATTTTATAATAATAATCGTTGGAATCTCTATCGATTTCTAGAGAAACCTTTGCCACTGCCTTAAGTGCTGCTAAATCAGCAAGTGGCAATGTCTCATTTTTCTTTGTACCTCCCCTTATTAGTGCTTTCAATTCTTCTTTTTTCATTTTAAATCTTTTTAACACATCGCAAATATACAAAAAAAAATTGGAAATAAAAAATTATTCCCAACTTTTTTTAATTTTTTTTATTCTGTAGTCAATTTTCTCACAATTCCCCCCCTAAACACGTCAATGGGGATAGGGTGTGGCAGTCTCTTAAATTCTGAGCCTATAGAACGCTTGATAACCTTTACAACGTTTTCCTTGCCGTACTTCTCGCACAACTTAAATAAGAATGTGCCACGTTCAAACTCAAAACCATTCTTGATATACTGCTCTTTTATTGCGTCATTGAGAGTAACCCAACGCATCAAAATTTCGTCAACATCATTATATGTACCGCCAGGCATAATCTGGTCAAGGTCCGAACCTGATACACCATTACCATCAGTAGGTGTAATCTCAATTGCAGCCTTTAAAGCCTTAGAATCCTTGAACACTTCCTTATAGAGATATTCAGCCAAGCCATACACCTCAGTCTTCCAGAGGTTTCCAATTGGATTCAAGTCAGCAACATCACCATTGACGGTGAAGAAACCAAGATAATGCTCTGTGAGGTTGTCTGTATCAATTACAATGCCACCCATCTTAGAAGCCATGTCGTACAATGTAATCATGCGCAGACGTGCCTTAATGTTGCCTTGTGATATTGGTGTGCTTGCTAATGTTGAAATTCCATCACAAGCCTTTTTAACCACCTCAAACACATCTTCTATGTTGTTCTCAATAAACACATTGCAGAACTCTTCTCCTGCCAAAGATGCAGAACTTACTTCATCTGCCTTATTGGTTGAACAAGGTAAACTAACTCCATAGAAAGGAATACCTAGTTCGTCAGAAACACATCTGCAAATTGCAGCACATACTGTTGAATCGAGTCCGCCACTCAAACCCAACACCATTGCCTTAATCTTACTTTCCTTAAGGTAGTCACACATGACCTTTACAATGGTCTCATTAATGCTCTTGTAATCAAGAGGCTCATTCCTTCCAATTATCATAACTTTCTATTAATAACTTATTACGTTCTCTTTGTTCTTTTTCTTTTTTTACATAGGATAAAAATTCCCTAGAGATAAAATTAGTATGAACCTTTTTCTCGTCATAGAATTTTGCATCCTTTATGAGGGGTATCATAGATAGGAAATTCTTTTCAATCATCCTGAGAGAAAAGATTCCTTCTTTATCGTACTGTATTTCATCAGGATTATCACCATAAATCTCGTTAACATAGTTACCTCCAACCATGATAGCATTATGCATCTGAAAGATTTTCATAAACTGATTGAAGCAGTCTGTGTTACCTGTTCGCCTGCTAACGCTAAAGAATGAACATAACTTGTGTTCAAGAATATGTGGCCTTGAATAGCACAACCTAGTAATAAACGCTTGCAATTGAGACGTTACAGAATAATAATAAACAGGGCTTCCAAATATGATACCGTCAGCACTATTCAGTATTTCTTCTACGTACCTGAAAAAGTCGCCTTGAACGCAGACAGAATCAAGTCGTTTACATTCCCTACAATTGGCGCAATGTTTAATACTATTGGGTATGTTGATGACTACAGTTTCAACACCATCTTCGTGAAATAGTTGTTCGAGATATTTAATGCACTCTCCCGTACACCCATCGGGTCTGGGAGAGCCATTTATCATCACTACTTTCATTTTCCCTCAAGACTAAGTAATGCGTTACCACAAGTAATTCTGTCCTCGTCCTCTTCCTTAGAAGGGATAAAAACAATTACATCCCAACCAGCTTCAATCAATGGCTGTTCAAACTGCTTGTACACATCGTATTTATAGTAACCTTCTGGAGTGTTAATACCATTCTCTTCTGCTTCATGAGTCTCATGAATAGGAGTAATCTTAACGATGAACTTCTCCTTGTCGAACAACTCACTAAGAGTCTTGGGGTCAAGAATGGTCTTGTCGGTTACTGGGAAATTGAGAGTGTACTTACGTCCAACGGGCATTGGCAACTCCTTGGCAATCTCAGAAATCTCAGCCAACGAGATAGAGCAATTCCTGAACAACTCATTACGCTGCTTCTCGTCAGTAGAGTTAATAGACAACTGCAATCCTGCCTCGCCCTTATAGTCCTCGTTCTTGATGCCACAGAACTCTATCAGGATGTCTTTCAGTTTGTCCTTACCAACACCTTTAGGACACATGGTTGTAAACACTGGGTGGATGGTATCGGCTTTCATTTTACTGTTCACCAAATCCCTTACGTCATACTTAATGAAATCAAGCACGTTTCTTGCATTGAAACTTGGCTCACCCATACGTGCGAAGTGCAGGTTGAAACGTGCAGTGTACTCACACTTGGATTCGTCAATTGACCTAGAAACCTGCTCTGCAAGTTCCTCACGGCTGATATTACCTGCAAACTTAACCTTTGGGCAGTCGCAGAACATACAATGCATTGGGCAACCTTTCTGAGTAGAAATTGTTACCACAAGTTTGTAGCCAAGGTCAACAGTGTGATGCTTCACCTGATTAATCTCCTTTGTGAGACCAAGGAAATTAGCCTTGATGTTATTCTCCTTACCATAATCTCCTACATAGAGATATTCTAATGTTTTCTCGGTGTCACAAAAAATAGCACCGGTTCTTGTTGGAAATTTTTTAATCATTTTTTATTCTTCTACGTTTTCAAAATCCTCTTCTGTCAAATCCTGGATAATTTCCTGCTTTGCGCGTTCCTTACGCTTCTTGAGAAAATCACGCAGCCATAGTATGCCAAAGACGGCAGCAGCCCACAACAATACCTTTTTCCAAGAGAAGCCAAACATGCCTCCTAAAATAGTCATAATGGCATCTATAACTAAGAGCAATATTCCAATCTCTCCTAGAAAAATAATTAGATACCACGTTTTTTCCATTAATACTTCCATATTATTTAGCCTTTACAAATGAATATCCGCTAGTTGTGTTAAATTCAGCCTCCTTAATAAGCAAAATACTTGTAGGAACTACTGAATGCTTTTCAAAATTACCTTCATAGTCTTTTTTGACTTCATCAACAACACTAACCTTTGTCTTACTCTCACCCTTTACAACTCCAAATGAAATGAAAGGTGCTGAACTTCCACCTGAAATAGCATATGCTATTTTGTCGCCATAATGCAACTGCTTGCCCAACTTATCGGTGAATGAAATTGGCTTACCATCATGGTTTTCAATCTCCTTAAGATACTTGACAGTTGCAGACTTCTGCTTTCTCTTTACCGAATCAGCAATTGATTTCTCAGCATCAGCCCTTTTCATATAGGCTTTAACACTTGCGCCATAGATATAGCCTAATTCTCTTAAACCTCTCATGTTGAACGTATAGAAACGTATCTCTAACGCATCAGAAGCCTTGTCCTCAAATCTAAGGTTATCAAAGAACAAATACCCCAACCCATCCAAGTGTAAGTCGAACTCAGTATCTTCAAACCAATCATTAGGTTCTCCCTTGTCAACGTTTACTGCCCTGGTAACATTCGCCTCAATAATGTCCTTACTGCCAACGACAAGATAAACAACATCGCCAGCTTTAAGTGAGATAAAGCATTCTCCGTTTCTCAACTTCTTCTGCCATTCAAGGGCTTCTTTCTCAGTTGTAAAATACAAGCCACTGTGACTTCTGCTGCTTCTTGCACTAAACTTAATAAAATACTTTGAATAGTTATTCTCTTTATCGTTATAAGCATAAGGCATATAATCTTTCACCTTGTCTGCATCTGAGGCTTTACAAGCCTTGATACATACAACGCCATCATAGCATGTCTGCTTTCTCTTTACTATCAATTCAACCAGTTCATAATTGTTATGATAGTCCAACATATACATTGTATCACCTTCACTATCAACCTTATACGAATAATATTTTGAATCGTATGCAAAAAGAACTTCTTTTACTTCTGGTTCTTTATCCATAGGGGCATAAGTTTCAATCATTGTAACCCCATTTAATTCTTTAAACTTTTTAGCCATGGTCTTTATTTAAAAAATTCGTCAATTTAATATAATATTTTTCTTAATGTGTCTATTTCTTTTTCACTATAAGGGTCTTCTTTATGACAATCAATTTCTTCAATACGTCTTCCAACAGAAAGCATTAAATGAGAAATATTACTCCAATAATCAAATTTTTCTTCTGTTTGCGACCATTCAAATGCGTCATTTATGAAATAAAAAAATATATCATTGCCTTCATTTCCAGACTTTCTTTTTTTCAAAGACAATTCAATAAAATGGTCTAGTGATTTATCATTATCATTGAACTCAACTATATACCTCTTATACTTTTTAAAATTCACCAGAAACTGATGATAGCATTTGAAGTCTTTTAACAATCTTATAAATACTTTTTTGTAGTTCATATAGCAAAGGTAATAAAAAAACGTGGAATAACCAAATATTCCACGTTAAATTATGTTAATCACTTGTTTTTTCTTTCTTTTCAAGCGTTTTTGGGTGGAAAATCAATTGTCTAAGTTCAGGAGTCTTTTCAAGAACCTCAAGCCTACGAAGTTCAACCTCCTTTTTATTATTAGACACGTATTTCCTTGTCTCACACCACGTTTTTAGGTTGGTTGTCATAGGTGACACCGTAATGAAAAAAGCGGCTACCACGAAGCACACAATTATCACTATCGCCCAAATAAGATGTACCATACTACTTTTTTTTATTTGTTATGTTCTATTTTTTTTCTTTATGCGCATTACGATAAGCTTTTTTCTTTGCAAGCAATTCTTCTCTATGTAACTCATAATATTTTTTAATTTCATCTTTATGAGTTTCACGCCAGTTTTTTAACTGCTCACTTATTTTTTCTTTGTTTTTAATGCGATATTCTTTTTTGTAAGCCTTTATTTTTTCTTTGTTTTTTTCACGATACTCTTTGTACTTTTCTTTATGAGAATCATTATAATCTTTAAAATAATCTTTTCTTTTTTCTTTTATCTCTTCTTTATGAGAATGATAATATTTTCTTTGAATGGCATTTAGCCACTCTTTGTTGTTTTCATAATATTCCTTCTTATGTTGTTTTAATTCTTCTTCTGTATATAAATGTTTACCACAGTTAAAACTTATTTCACCACCTTTTGTTTTATTTAAAACATCATATGGACTATTTTCACGATACTCTTTAATCCAGTACTTTTCACGTTCAGCACCTTCTTCAACAGTTAAATCATTTTCAATGATTATCATTTTAGGATGTTCAACATGATGTTCACTACAAAATTTATATGTTGTATCTGTTATTGTGTGTTTATGTTGATAATGCCTGGATTTTGGATTTACCGTCCTACCAATATATACAGTGTTAAACTCTTCCCAAATATAAATGTAAATATTATCTCTTTTTTCGTCCATAGCAATATTATTTTATAATAAATATCACTACGGACGAAAAAGTCGCATTTTTTACTTACAAATTACAAGTGTATAGTCCTTTTTACCACGCTGCAACAAGAGATATTTGCCATTGATGAGATAAGGTGATGTAACTGCCTCTTTCTCAGTTGTAGCCTTAATCTTATTGATTGAAAAGCCATTGCTCTTAATGAGTTTACGTGCCTCAGACTTTGAAGGAACTTTGTCGTGCATTGCAGCAAGGTCAATGACTGTTACACCACTCTCAAACTGCTGCTTGTCAACCTCAACGGTAGGAACACCATTCATTGCAGCCAAGAATGTCTTTTCATCCAACTTGGATATGTCAGACATTGTGCCCTTACCGAACAGAATCTCAGAAGCCTCTACAGCCTTGTTGTACTCTTCCTCAGAGTGAACCATACAAGTCATATACTTAGCAAGAGTGTTCTGCAACAGACGCTTCTCTGGAGCCTCCTTGTGCTGCTCAATGAGTTTCTTGATTTCCTCAACGTCAATCAGTGTGAACAACTTGATGAAACGCTCAGAGTCAGCATCGCTCTGATTCATCCAGAACTGATAGAACTCATAAGGAGTGGTCTTTTCAGCATCAAGCCAAATGTTACCCTTTTCAGTCTTACCGAACTTTGTACCATCAGCCTTGGTTACAAGAGGCCAAGTAAGAACACAAGCATCGTCCTTTTTAAGCATCTTGTGGATAAGTTCGGTACCTGTAGTGCCATTACCGAACTGGTCGCTACCACCAATCTGCAACTTACAACCAAACTTTTTGTAAAGTTCCACGAAATCATTACCTTGAATCAACTGATAAGTAAACTCAGTGAATGACATACCGCTACCCTCACGCTCCAAACGCTTCTTAACAGAGTCCTTCGCCATCATATAGTTAACGGTGATACACTTACCAACCTCACGTGCGAAGTCAATGAAAGACATATCCTTCATCCAATCATAGTTGTTAACCATAATTGCAGCGTTATCAGCCTTAGAGTCGAAATCGAGCAACTTAGAAACCTGGTTGCGAATACCCTCAATGTTGTGAGCAACAGTTTCAGCACTAAGAAGCTTACGCTCTTCTGACTTGAATGATGGGTCGCCAATAAAGGCAGTAGCACCACCAAGCAATACGATAGGTTTGTGACCGTGCTTCTGCAAGAGTTTTGCTGTTGTGAGAGCAAGCAAATGCCCTAAGTGAAGGCTATCAGCAGTGGGGTCAGTACCAACGTAGAATACAGTAGGGGTTTTCAACAGTTCTGCAACGTTACCTGATGTGCTGGCAATCAGCCCTCTAAAATTAAGTTCTTCGTATAAATTCATTTTACTGTTTTTATTTAAGTTATAAATTCAATCGGTATCTTTGGCTTGCAAATCATTTGCAATAACAACCCATCCATTTCTGCGTTTGTTAACCCAAAATGTTTTTTGGTTTTAACGCATCCGCTGGTGTTATAGCATTTGCCTTTATTCTTCTTGTGCTTATGCTTTTTCTTAAAAAACATCATATGAGTTATAAATTAATCGTTTCATAATGCAAATATACAAGAAAAAATCCAAATAAAGAATTTTTTTATGTTAATTAAACTTAAAATGAGCAACACCTCACGATGTCGCTCATCCTTTTCAGTACCTATGACCTCAATCTTACACCGTGATGTAAGAAAGAATTTCCTGCCCAAGGGCTGCGTTAATCATTTCCTCCATAGTAGGCTGTTTCTTTGTAACGGCCTCCTTTTCTGCCATTTCTCCACCAAGAAGCAGAGAAACTATGCTGCCGTCAAAGCCGCTAAAGAAGTAGCAACCACTATCATCAAGTGTTGCAGGGACATCGCTTGTGCGACCAGTAACCTGCCACCAAATGAATTTCATACTATCCACAAACTCAGTTGGGAACGCCTTATAGAGTTTCTTCTTCATTTCCTCATAGTTAGTCTTGGTATTACCACCCGCAGGGTTAAACTGCATATCACTAACAATAAGCAATGTCTGAGGAAAATCCTCAAGAGGTATGTTTGGATTCTGCTTACGAACCCTTACAATCTCGTCAATCACGCTCTGGAAGTTTGTGCCACCCCAAGCAGTGTTAGAACTGATGATGTCTGTAACCATATCACAGAAGCCACCCTTAAGCTGCTTCACACGTGATGTGTTATCAAACATAATCACATTCTTGTGGAATGCGCCCTTGTTAAGTGTTGAAAAGAATACACCAAGTGACACACAGATGTCAAATGCTGAAATATTTCCAACAACATTGGCTGTCATTGAACCACTGGTATCAAGGGCACACCATACGTTGCCAAGAACCTTGCCATCAGCCTCCGCCTTTTTCACCAACTCGTCAAACTGCTTGTCGATGGTAATCCTCTTGAAAAGAGGCATCTTGCTAGCACGTGGATTCCAACCAGTTGAGTTGATAACCTCTTTCATCAACTCATACACGTAACCAGTGTACTTGACTGTAGGCTGTGCAAGCACCCAATCAGTGTAATCCTTCTCCAACTCATGCTTTGTCAAGAACTTCTGAGAAGCAAGCTTGCTCAAAGCACGACCAGGAATAAGATTCCAATTGATGTCCTTGAACCTACCACTACAGATAAGCTTCTGGAAATCGTGAGCTGTACCACTAGTCTTGAGTTTGTTATATTCAACGTAGCGCAGACCATTGTAGTTTGCATACTCACGTGCCAACATATTGGTAATTCTAGACCAATCAGTAGTACACTTACCATGTGACTTGATACGTGGCATGAACTTTTTAATAAGTTCCATATGAGCATTACACTTCAAGCCCTGGTTAATAAGGTCATAGATAACCTCACGATTGATTACGTTAAGGTTAAGCGTAATGTCGTAGAACATAAGAGTCCACAAGTCCTTCCAAGAACCCACGATTGGGAGTGCCCAAATGTTCTTATAGAATGTATCTGGTTGATGTGCTGCAAGCCAAAGCAAACGCTTAAATGACTCGTCACGCACACCCTGACCTTTCTGAACCTTCTCGGTCACATTGTCGTTGTTTACCTTGACCTTACGTGTCACCATTCTAAGGTAGAATGGGAAACGAAGAGCCTGCTCATGGTTCTCAAGCCAAAGAGCCTCTTGCTCCTTGAATACTGCATTTATGTCACGACCACGATAATTTGCAGCCTTACCGAACTGGTCGGTGATTGCCTTACCTGTAGTTGCGTATGAAATTGCGCCATTCTCTGTGAGTGCCATATTTGTAAAGTCAGGCACGAAACTATACTTCTTGTCTTTCATATCTTGTCGTTTTATCGTTTATGTTTTGCAAATATACAAAAAAAAATCGGAAGAAAGAAATTTTCTGTATAAAAAAATGTTAAATAAACATTAATAGATATTTATATATAAATTAAATGTATACTATGGATTTAAATAAAATAATATCAGAAGAGATAGATAAATTTATTAACGAAGATGTTTTTGCTGAAAAGAAAAAACACGCTGGCAAATCAAAAATGGATGCTAAAAAGAGTGGTCCTAAAGATGTATATAAAAAAGCAAAAAAATTAAAAAACGGCCTTAGAACTGACTATAATGCAAAGAGAGATAGACAGACCAATCCTAATCTTAATAACCAGGATGCAGAAGACTTAAGCACACTAATTGATAGCGATTTCGTTAATACTGCTGCTGTTGCCCATGAGTTATATCCTGGTCACACACCTGAAGGTGCTCAATCTCAGTTGAGAAAGAAAGTTAAAGGTATTGAGAACGATAATGGTTCTAAATACAAACTTAAAAAGAGAGAAGCAGATAAAATACGTAAGATTATTGCAAAAGAATTACACTAATATAAAAGGGGCTGATGAAAATCAACCCCTTTTCTGTTATTAGAGCAAATCAAGTTTGCCACTGTATTCATTCCTCATATCCTCAGTAATCTTATCAATGAGTTGTCTAACGCGCTCCTTAGTAAGACCTACTGTGTCAGCAATCTGAGATACTGGGCAAGGTGTGTTGTACTTCTGACCAATACCGAAATACATCTTGATGATAATCTTGTCTCTATCAGAAAGATTGCGCATAAGAGTGTTAACGAGCATACTCGTTCTTTCCACTTCCATTTTATCCTCATAGTCATTATGTGATGCACTATAAGTGTTGTAGGCAGAAATGTTGCCAATGTTTGCATCACCATCCTCAGAGTCTACAGGCTCATCAATAGAAGCAACCTTAACAGTAAGAACATCAGCAGAGTCCTTGATTTTAGCGTTAGGATAATATTCATTGATGAAATCCTTGAGCTCTTCGCTAGTAGGCTCTCTATCGTACTTCTGAATGAACTTATTAGTCATATTAGAAATGATATGATAAGTCTTGGACTCGTTATTCTTTCTAATAATCAAATCGTCATTCTGTCTGAACAGATTAATCTTCTGTCTAATGAGATACACTGCGTGAGTTTGAAATCTATTACCAAGAGTCACATCAAAGGTATCTACGGCTTCAATAAGACCGATATTACCTTCGTTGATTACATCAAGAATATTGTTATTTGATGCATAGATTCTTGCGATAGAAATCACAAATCTAAGATTGGAATTGATAATGAAATTCCTGAGTTTATTCACCTCTTTTTCGTACTTGGCTGCGAGTTCTCTGTTACCATTTTCCTTTGCTGCTTTGAGTTTCGCTCTACCTTCGTCAAGAAGAGTGAATAGCTCTTTCTCCTTATCAGCATCTATAACGCTAAACTCATTAACGTCATGGTAATACTTAACAAGAGTCTCAGTTCTGTCGAAATAATTATTTGTTGTCTTTACGTTTGGTGTTATAGCCATTTTTTTCTCCTTTTAAATTATTTTTTCTTTAATATAACAATTGTTTTATTTCCTTCTTCACGTAATTGTGCTTCTGGAACTGCAATATCTTCTAACATAACAATGAATTGGAGTATTGAACGTTTGCTTTCATCTTTTCTCAACAACTCACGACCTTTCATTGTAAGAGTAACTTTCACTTTACTTCCGTTCTCAATGAACTTTCTAGCATTGTTTGCTTTTGTCTGTAAATCATGCTCTGTGATATTGACGGATAATTGAATCTCTTTTAAAGGCTTTGCAACTTGCTTATTCTTCTTTGCAGCCTTTTTCATTTCATAGAGCATTTTTTCATAAGACGCAATTTTCATGATTGGCGGAGCAGATTTTGTGTTTAACTCAATAAGGTCTAACTCCATCTTCTCAGCAATCTTTTTTGCTTCTACAAGAGGAACAATTTTACTTTCTATTCCCTCACCTACAATGCGTACATCATAGTTTCCATAAAGTTCATCGTTTATACGGAACTTAGGAACATTTAAATTGTTTTTATTTTTTGCCATTAAATGAATTTATGTATTCTTCTAAATCTTTAATTTCTTTCTCTATATCGTTTATTTTATCCTTCTCAAACTGTAGGATGATTTTGTAATACGATAACCTATTCTCAGCCTCTTCAAGAGCCATAGGCTGCTTTGCACGTTCTTTCGCTTTCCTTTCGTTTTCTTCCATTATGCGAAGGAACCGTTCAGCATCCTCTCCTTCAAGGATTGGCATAGGCTTTGTGAAATCTGTATAAGCCAATGCAGTTGGTTCGTCCTCGATTACGTTTGCAAAGGTATTGTTTTTTTTCGACATATGCAAACTTTTTGTGTTAAATAATGTTAAAAGTATATTTTTTAGCCTTCTCGCGTCCATATTAACTCATTATCCTTGCACTTATATACGCCCTTTGTAAGCCCTCCCTTAGTGGCATACTGATGAATTAGACTCTCTATATAATATATGTTGTCTGTGACGTATTTATGCAGCGATAGCATACGTTCTGTGTCCTCTTCAGGAAATGCCTTTCCTTCGGGGTCATCTTCTGTGCCCTTAATGGCTCTATCATAGATATTGAGTGCCATAGCCATATCTTCAAGAAGGTGCATACCAACTGAAAAAACATGCGATGTGTCTATAAACACTGTTTTACTTTCATTAGTATTATATTTCTCTTGTAAGAAAATAATAGGTATTACACTTAATAAATCATCTGTAACGTTAATTCTAATAATCATACTTTAATATCTTGCGTGTCCGTTATTTTTAAACCTTTCGTCTGCCTCTAGTTTTCTCTTCTTTACTGCTTCATAGTAGGCATCTATATCAGTTTCCTTTATCTTTAGTTCTTGCTCTCTGGTTTTCTTTAGTTCCTCAGAACGACTTAATTGCTCATAGTCATAGACCGTCAAATCGACATTTGGTAAAAAGTCAGACATCATTTTTATAATCCTGTCTCTATTACCATAACCCTCAAAACGGCTATTTCCTATCACAGTACTGGCGATTTTTTTCTTTTTATAAAGAACATTAACTAATTTTAAAGAATTCTCAAGGGCTTCGTAGTCGAGATATTCCTTAGATATGTCTGGCCTAAAGTTACCTCTATTAATATACATCAAAACGAATATTGGGCTATTTTCTTGTTTACATTCAAGAATTGTGCCAAGTTTTTTTTCATCACCATATTTGGTAGACATGTTCTTATCCTGCACGAATGGATAATTTAGCATAACTTTCCTTTGAAGCCCTTGAGATAAATTGCAGTATATGTTTGTACCTATTAAAATGACATCATACTTGTCAATATCATCAAACAGGTCTTTGTGTTCAAACTTCATCATCTTCTTCTTCCCTAGGTACCAAACCTCTTACTATTCGCCCTTTACCAAATATTGGTCCGTGTTGAGTGCAATTGTCTGGTTCATCAGGTTCGTAAGGCTCATCGACATAACCCTCGTTTTCTTCTAAATCATCGCTTTCATCTTCATCAATATAAGATGGGTTACATTCAACGATTTTATTTGAACATTTCTTATCTGAGTTTCCAAAGCCAATCTTACGACCATCGTCCTCACTAACGTTATATCTTCCATTACGCTTTCTTGCTGACTCAATACGTTCAATCATCTGTTCTTCTGGAATATCATCAACGTATATACCTTGAATGAATTCCTTCACAAAGTCAAACGTATAGCCATCAGTTATACCAACGTAACGCTCAATATCCTTCTGTACCTTTTCAGAATCCACATCTATGCCACCGTCTTTCAACTTATTATATATGTAGTATCTTCTGACTTCTGCATTTGGTTTTTTATACTCCAAGATAAGATTAAATCTACTTGGCCTACAAGTCCAACGCTTTTCAAGGTTCTCTGGATAGTTGGTTGTTGCTATAGTAACAATACTATCAAGCTGTTCATTTCCATCGAGTAATTGAAGAAGCAATGCTGAATAGTAATCATCCCTTGCTAATCTTTCAAAATCCTCAATAATGGTGATTATCTTTCTATCAGGTTCAACCTGTCTGAACTTAGACATAACCTTTGTATAGTTACTAAGGTCGTTTTGAGTGTCAACGCAGATGATAACTCCATTATACTTCTCAATAAGTTCTTTACACATCAAATTGATGAGACATGTCTTACCATTTCCTGGTATAGAATACAAAAGAATGTTTCTCTTATACACACTTTGGAATTTCCTATACCTTTCCTCTGACTTCCAAAATCTTTGAATATCTGCTACTATTTGGTCTTTAGCCTCATTAGGTAACAAATAAAGTTTTGGCGTAATTATAGTCTTCTTTTGAAGAAAATATTCCCCACTATAAGAATCCTGTGACGGCTTATAGAATCCCGCTGGAATCGTCTTAGTTGTCTCTTGCATAGGGTAAAAACTATCGCCTTTTTGTTTATATTGGCAATATTGTCCAGAATCGCTATTCTTTTTTACTCTCATTACTTATTTGTTTATATAATATTATTTAAAATGTTCTTTCTGCTTTAATGCTTCAAGAATACCTCTTTCTTCTGATGTAAGTGACTTAGGCATTTTCAATTTAATGACTCCATACATATTGCCATAAGTGTTAGAGCCATAATGAGGCATACCATATCCCTTGAATCTCAACGTATAGCCATCCTCTGAGCCACTAGGTATCTTTGCTGTAAGTTTCTTACCACTTATTGTATCTACCACAACATCGCACCCAAGTATTGAATCAACGACAGGAACATTAATATCGAAATACAAATCATCCCCATCACGGGTGAACTTACTATCCTTTTCTACATTATAGATTCCTATCACTAAATCTCCAAAGTTTCCTTCCATTTTATCAGGTGCATTACCATATCCACGTACGGTTAACTGCATGCCCTCAAATGCTCCCTTTGGAATTTCTATCTCAATCTCCTGCTCAGTATCTACAACCCCCTTTCCATTACAATGACCACAAGGATTTGTCATTGCCTTACCAGTACCTCCACAATGTCCACAAGTTGTCATTGTTTGGAAGAAGCCATTGTTGTTGTATATCCTTCCTGTTCCGCCACAATGCTGACAGCGTATTTCTTTGCTATCCTTCGTTGTACCTTTACCATCACAATGCTCACACTTATTAAGTCTGTGATACTTTATTTTCTTGCTAACCCCATTGTACATTTCCTCAAGGGTTAGACCCATTTTTATCCTAATATGAGAACCATTTCTGACAATCTTTGTTCTTGTGGTAAATCCGCTTCTGCCAAACCCAAAACTATTGAGTATTTCATCTACATTGAAACTACCAAAGTCAAAACCGGAGTTGAAATTATTGCCTCCTGTTACAGGATTATCATATTCTTTTCTCTTTTGTTCATCACTCAAAACAGAATAGGCTTCGGCGGCTTCCTTGAATTTCTCTTCTGCCTCCTTATTCCCAGGATTCTTGTCTGGGTGATATTTTACAGCAATCTTTCGATATGCTTTTTTTATGTCATCAAGGCTTGCGTCTTTAGCTACGCCTAAAATGTCATAATAATTTTTCTTTGCCATATTCTAATATTAATAATTAATATATTTTTCTTTTAATTTCCAACGATTTTTAAAATTTAATTTCTCTCCATTAATTGATTCTATCCTATCAAAAGAAATTCTGTGACCATCTTCTAACTCCGCTTCAAATGCTCCATACCAAGCCATCAGAACCTTGAATTCAAACTCATATTTTCCATCTTGTGTTTTAACTGTAATAATATCTCCGTTGTTTATCGAATAATCTCCTTGTGCCACTTTTTTCAAAAACCCATACAATGTAAAATATTGAATACTATAATCTCCTATCATATACATTGCAGTTTTTATGTTTTCAAAAAAATATGAATCGTCTATTTTAAACAAATTATAATTGAACCCAATACGTCCAGTTCTTTCTCTTATTTTTTTCTGTACTGCTCCATATATGCCCTTTTCTATAAGGTATCGTTTTATAACGCTTCTAACAGTCATAATGCAAATATACAAAAAAAATTTTAAAAAAAGAAGAAACTTTTATAATTTTTAAAAGCCCCAAAGGGGATTTCTCTTTGGGGCCATAAAATTATTTCAGGTTAAACATTAAACCTCTTCATATTCAGCATCCTGAACATTGTTCTGCTCATCAGCGTTTACTGTCTCAGCCCTTACGGTATCATCGTTAGATTGCTGCTGCGCTGACTGTGCGCCGTATACACGCTCTGACACTGAATTCCAAGCCTTGTTGATTGCTTCCTCGATTTCGTTAATCTTAGATACGTCTTTTGCTGCAACAGCATCGCGCATATCCTTGATATAGCCCTCAAACTTGGCCTTTTCATCAGCAGTCACATTGTCCTTCTGGTCCTCAAGGGTCTTTTCAGTGTTAAAGGCAATGGCCTCACCCTTGTTAATAGCATCAGCAGTTTCACGTGCTTTCTTATCAGCATCAGCGTTAGCTTCTGCCTCGGCCTTCATACGCTCTACCTCTTCCTTAGAAAGGTTGCTAGAAGCCTCGATACGAATCTTCTGCTCACGACCTGTAGCCTTATCCTTTGCTGCAACGGTAAGAATACCATTTGCGTCAATATCGAATGTTACCTCAATCTGTGGAATACCACGTTTTGCTGGCATAATGCCTGTAAGATTGAATTTACCAATTGACTTGTTATCAGCAGCCATTGGTCTCTCACCCTGAAGAACGTGAATTGTCACCTCAGTCTGATTGTCTGCTGCGGTAGAGAATGTTTCACTCTTCTTGAATGGGATTGTGGTGTTGGCATCAATCAACTTGGTCATCACACCACCCATTGTCTCAATACCCAATGTCAACGGTGTAACATCAAGAAGAACAATATCTCCTACGCCTGCTTCCTTATTAAGCACAGCACCTTGAATTGCTGCACCAAGAGCAACAGCCTCGTCTGGGTTTACAGCGTGAGAAGGCTCTTTTCCAAACACCTTCTTAACCAACTCTTGAATTGCAGGAATACGTGTAGTACCACCCACAAGAATAACATCGTCAACATCAGATGTCTTAAGTTTTGCATCAGCAAGTGCTTTTAAGATAGGCTCTTCGTGCATTTTAATAAGTTTTGATGCAAGCTGCTCGAACTTTGCACGTGTCAATGTCACTGTCAAGTGCTTTGGAGTACCGCCAACAGGCATAATGTAAGGAAGATTGATTTCTGTGCTAGTTGCAGTTGACAATTCAATCTTAGCCTTTTCAGCAGCCTCCTTAAGTCGCTGCATTGCCATTGGGTCAGTAGAAAGGTCTACTCCCTCCTGCTTCATAAACTCGTCAACCATCCAATCGATGATTACCTGGTCGAAATCATCACCACCGAGGTGAGTGTTACCATTGGTAGAAAGCACCTCAAACACACCGCCACCGAATGAAAGCATAGATACATCGTATGTACCACAACCTGCGTCAATCACAGCAACGATGCGGTCTTTATCAGCCTTATCAATACCATAAGCCAATGCAGCAGCAGTAGGCTCGTTGATGATACGCTTTACATCAAGACCTGCGATGATACCAGCTTCCTTAGTGGCCTGACGCTGTGAATCAGAGAAATATGCAGGCACTGTAATAACGGCTTGCTTTACCTCTTCGCCAAGATAATCCTCAGCGGTTTTCTTCATCTTCTGGAGAATCATTGCTGACAACTCCTGTGGAGTGTATTTCTTACCATCGATGTCAACACGTGGATAACCGCCTTCGTTGACTACCTCATACTGAACACGTGTTGCCTCTTCCTCACACTCCTTATAGGTGTTACCCATAAAACGTTTGATTGAATGAACTGTGTTCTTAGGATTCGTCACTGCCTGACGTTTTGCACTTTCACCTACTTTAATCTCGCCTTTGTCAAAACCTATAACAGAAGGGGTAGTGCGTTTACCCTCAGAGTTTACAACTACGACTGGGCTTCCCCCTTCGAATACTGCGATACAACTGTTACCTGTTCCAAGGTCAATACCAATAATTTTTGCCATAATAATTTTTTAATTTTATTTAATGTTATTTCGTTTCAAATCATTTAATGCATCTTTCAATGCTAGATTCTCTTTCTTAAGTTTCTTATTTTTCTCCTTAAGTTTCAATATGGTTTCATTGCAATTTTCATTTGCAACCTTCAATTTCTTCTTCTTGTCTTCTAATTCATCGTAGAACTCCTTGAAGAAGAATTTAAACAGAGACTTTTTCTTCATTGATAATTTCTTTTATTCTCATATTTAAAGAACCATCAGCGTTTCTAAATGGCAGTGAAGAACCTCCGCCATAGATAACCCTGGTAATACCATCTTTATTGACATATTTCTTAGCAATATATTCAGTTACCTTATTTGTAGTAACGCTTGCCACTCTAACCTCTCCATTGTTTTCTTCTATAATCAAATCATAGAAAAATCCTTCGCCAAACTTATATACTTTCATACAATTTCCATGCCAAAATTAATATTGTGCCAATTTGTCAGTCTTTTTTTAACATTGTTTAAGAATATCTGTCAGTGTCAGTATGACAAAATGGCAGACATCTTTATACATTATTATATATTATCGCACAATTGTCGCAAAGGTACAAAAAAAATCTCGAATAAACAAATATTCGAGATTTATTTAACTTAAATTAACAAAATTTAACTTTACGAGATATAATCGTCCACGTTATTGACTATATAACTTAATTTTCCTAGCAACTCTGCCATAATCAAATCTTCTGTTATCATTGTAACATCATTTGTCTCAATGGTTCCTGCATCTTCACCACGTTCAATACGTGCTTTTGCAAGTTCAATACCAAATTCTTCGTCAAATTCATCAAGTGGATGGCAAATTGAAATACCTACTGTTAATGTTCTGTGTAATGTTCTCTTATTGAATGTTAGTTTTCCCTTCACAACACTACCAGGCTTAACCTCAACTGGCACTTCTTGTGTAACTTCCTTTGGAATGTAGTTCTGTGTAAATTTGCCTACCACAGTTACTACGTGCTTCTCGCCGTTTACGTCATATGCGTCTGCATGTAAACTATAAAATTTTTCTTTCATAACTTGTATTAATTACTGATATTATTTTATTTTTCCCAGGATATTCTTATTCCAATTGGCGAAAACTCTTCGTCCATTGGATGTGGAGGGCCAATCTTTATATATTCATATCCTAGTTCTGTTAATCTTTTTAATGCTGCGTCTGATAAATCTCCCGTATAATCAACAGAGTACATTCCTATTCTGCAAGCTTCATCAATCTTATTGAATATAGGTAGTAATTCTGTTTCAGCTTTTATCTTTGCAGCTGCTTCTGTTCTTGCTCTTGCTTGCTCTGCTGTCATGGCTTCACCGATAAATTTTCTCTTTTGTGGCCCGCCATACATTTCTTCGTTTCTGTTCATTATACCTTATTTTCTATTGCTCTTTCGGTTCTGATATATTCTTTAAGGAATTTATCGTCTCTGAATAATTTTCTTATTTCTGAGGCATATGGTTCTGGAATCATAATGCCATCAATAAACAAAATTCCTCTGAATAATGTTATCTCTCGTCCTGCTGCAATATTACCCATTTGGCAGTCATATTGCTTTTTGAAAATATACCTAGTTTTTTCGTCCATTAGTAACTATAATCTATTTCTACGTATTTATTTTCTTCATGAGCAAGCCTTTTTGCTTCAAGTACTCTTTCTTCAACTTCTCCAATTCTCTTATTTACCTTTTTAAGAATTGGTGTCATATACATATCTAAGAGTTTCCAATTAACATAAGGTCTTGCATCTTTTGGGCAAACAAGCGGAATCATACAGTTTCTGTCATCAATATCCCATAATCCCCAACACTTGCAGGATAAATCTCCATCTGCATCTTGTAATGGGTTTCTACCAATTCCAAAGAAATTAATTCCCTTAGACTTACAGAACTCAAGAGCTGGTTGAATATAATTTTCGCCTCTCATTGTTTCAAGTATGAACTTTACACCAAACTCCTTCTCCCACTTTTTCATCACCTCAATACAATGGTCGTTTTCTGTAAACGTACCGTGCAGCCAAGAGGATGCTTTTGTGATTGTAAAATCAAAGTCAATTACTATTGGAATAATCCATCTACCTGTCTCTTCATCTTTTTTTGAATACCAAACAATCTCTTCGCAAAGTTTGTCTACATTCATATTAACATCTTGTTCCATATCATTTAAAATATAATATTTTTTTTTGTTTCTTCAATAGCTATAACATAATTACTCATAATCTGGTTTGTACTTTTTATAGAAACACCTGCTGAGTTTTCTATAAACGTGTTTATTTGGGTGTGGCAAGAGATTATCATACTTTGCAGTAAAATACTCAGGATAGAAATCTTTTAAGAATGCTCCAAATGCCTGACTTCTGCTCATTCCTGCTCTGCAATGAATGACAAAGTTTCGCCTTGCATCAGAACCTTTCTCTTTTGCCTCTTCAATGAACTTCTCAATAAAATCAAATGCTTTCTGAGCCTGCTCGTCAGAAAACCCCTTAAAGATATGTCCTTTCCACTCAATCTCATCTTGTCCTATATCATCAAACTCCAAGTTGAGCACATTTGGATGCTCCTTTGAGAACCAATGAGTCGTATCATCCTCTTCAAGATAGTACTTCAAGCACTCCTTTGTTCCTATAATAGATATAAACACGTGTGATGTGTCCTTTTCAACATTATCATCGTTCAATCCCAATTTATAACAAAACACATCAAACTCATTGTGTGGATAAACCGTTATTGCCGGAAATGTTTTAATCTCATTCTTTTTCATACAATTCAATTTCTGATATGTTCAAATTCACTATATTCGCATTGAGGTGTGTTTCACCTCTTTTGAAATTGGTGTATTTTCCGTTTCTTAATAAGACGATTCTGCACAAATCACCTTTTTCAATACTGTATAAATACCAAGGTCGTTTGCCCTTCCAATCTTTCTTATAACAGACAACATCACCTACTTTCATAGAACTTCTCTTAATTCCTTTGTTACATCTTTTGTTGGTATTAACTCATATGTTCCATCTTCCTTAAGCCATATCAACCTTCTTGCTATAATCTTCATTCCAATATCTTCAAGTGGCATTTGATACGCTGATAGCTGCAATGTGTATGCCCCAAATGGCTCTGAGTACATATCAGTGAATGGCGCATACATCATTATACCATTATTTCTATTGTAATCCTTATAGATGTCAGCATTTGTCTTAAAGTCAAATATGCAAAGTCCGCTTTTTTCGTCATCCTTTGGGTCTTTGTAATAGAACAATAGGTCAAATGTTCCTGCGTAATCTTGCTTGAGGTTTGTTAATTTCTTATTCTTACCAGTATAAACCTTTGTTTCAGCCAACACAAAATGGAGATTCTCATTTAATTCGTCATAGAATTTCAATATTGCCTCTTCCTTCTTCCTCGTTGGAATCAACCAATTCTTTTCAGGTATGTACTTGCACTTATTATCTTCTGTAATCTTCTCAGGATGCCCATTTCTAAGCCATCCCAAAGATTCTCCATAAGCGTGTACCAACGTTCCTGTGGTTGTTGCCCTAAGATTATTGAACTTCCATTGGTCTAACCAATATTCCTTTGTCATTCCATTTTTTTCAGCGTATCTCTCTGCTACGCCATCACCATCAAACGGAACTAAGAATTCATGTGTAACTTGCGAAACACTTGGTAGTTCTTTATCTCCAATATAATACTTATGTGGGCCTTCCTCAAACACCAAATCGTTAAATTCATTTAATATTTTGTTCCTTATCTCAGTAACCTCGCTTGGCTCGTTAGGAACTACAATCTTACCTGTTTTCTTAGCCATTTCTAAACACTTTGTTGCAAATATACAAAAAAAATTCGGAAAAAACAAATTTTAACACAATAAAAATGAGCAACCTTATTTGGTCGCTCATATATAATTAACAATAAATAAAAATATATATAATATATTATTTATTCCAGTTCTCAAATACTTTAGTTATAAATGAATTTCTTACAATATCATTATTATCAAATTCGTCTATTGAAATTTCATCTATGTCTCTAAGTTTCTCTTCTGCGTGAACAAGGCCACTGTCATTAAAATCTCTTATTCCTTTTCTATCGCATTGTTCTTTATCTCCCAATAGCACAACCTTTGTATTACCTTCACCCATTCTTCCTATCAACAAAAGCGTTTCTCTTTTTGAAAGGTTTTCTGCTTCATCTATTATTATGAATGAGTCATCAAAGGTTCTTCCTCTTGCATAACTTAATAATTCAAATTCTATAAGCCCTGAATTCAAAAGCATTTGTGCTTCCTCCTTATAACCTGAATTACCGCTTATCTTTAATATTTTTTCGATGGTACTTCTTGTTGCCAATTGGAATGGGTATGTCTTTTCCTCAATAGTACCGGGTAATAGTCCAATCTTTGTTGCTTCTGAAGCCTCTACTGTTGGTACAATTACTATAACCTTGCTTACGTTACCGTTTTTAAGGTGGTATAGTCCTGCTGTCAATGCTAAAAGTGATTTTCCCACTCCCGCTGGAGCATCACAAATGTTAAGTTTTATGTCTAAATTTTGTAAATTACTCAAGAATTTCTT
>Ga0265299_10001547_pt1 | contig 26014 bp, 12 predicted proteins | sample AusTroGonzalo_MG_4_FD_193485 | JGI IMG/M metagenome (GOLD analysis project Ga0265299, IMG submission 193485) | Bovine rumen microbial communities from tropical cattle in Woodstock, Queensland, Australia - Gonzalo_02 | ecosystem: Host-associated > Mammals > Digestive system > Stomach > Rumen ... | reverse complement strand
TTCGTAGCCTTGGGCGTAGAAGTAACGGGAGGAGTCGGGGGTGTGGATTTCGTCGATAAGGTAGATGGTGTCGTCAGCCTTGCCGAACTCGTATTTGGTATCGACGAGGATCAGTCCTTTCTTGGCGGCGATTTCCGTGCCGCGAAGGAAGAGCTTCATCGTGTAATCCTCCAAAACGGCGTAGTCCTCAGGAGAGACGAGTCCCTTGGCGAGGATTTCCTCTTTGGAGATGTCGGCGTCGTGTTCGCCCTGCTCGGCCTTAGTGGTCGGGGTAATGAGCGGTACGGGGAACTTTTGGTTCTCTTTCATACCATCGGGCAGGATGTTGCCGCAGAGATTGCGGCCGCCGTTCTTGTAGAAACGCCACGCGCTGCCGCAGAGGTAACCGCGCACGATCATCTCCACCGGGAAGCCCTTGCAGGTGCGGCCCACCGTGACCATCGGATCGGGAGAAGCCATCTTCCAGTTCGGACAAATGTCGCTGGTGGCATCCAAGAACTTAGATGCTATCTGATTGAGGATCTGTCCTTTGTAAGGGATGCCCTTCGGGAGAATAACATCGAAGGCGCTGATTCGGTCACTGGCGACCATCACTAATACATCGTCCAAGAAATAGACGTCGCGGACTTTTCCGTGATACACCGATTTTTGGTTCGGGAATTGGTAATTGGTTTTCGTTAATGCGTTCATTATTTTATACTTTGACTTTGACTATTGACTTTGTCTACCCCACACTGCGCTCCTACGTCGCTTATGTGGGGTTAATTATGTTTATTTTAAAAATTTGAAATTAGCCGTTTTGTTTCCTTTCATCGTGGCGGTACCAATGTAAAGCCCTTTCGTCAAGGATGTTACGTTGATTTCAATGAGGGCACTGCCATTAACAGCTTGTTGCAGGACGAGTTGGCCAGCGGCGTTGAAAATGCTGATGGATTGGATATCGCCATCGAGGTTGGTAAGGTGGAGTTTGTCAGTAACGGGATTCGGATAAACGCTGAGCTGCAACGGATTATAGTCATCAATGCCGACAATAGAAGCATATGCCCTGTAGAAGTCCGGAATACCGTACCCATATTCCGGACTAGGATTGTCGTATAGATGGCCGCTTTCACGAATCAGCTGCATGATTTCTGAAGCGGAGAACTGTGGCAACGCCTGCCATAAACAAGCACTGAGACCAGCAATGATAGGGCTGGAATAGCTTGTACCTGCATCAATCAAAGACGCTCCTGGGAAATAATATATTCTGACCCAGTTTCCCAAACTGGTGACATCAGGCTTCACACGCCCATCGTAAGAAGGACCGTGAGAGGAAAAATCGGTAATGACACTATCGATGTTACAACCGCCAACAGAGAGGACGTTATTAGCATCTGTCGGTGTGGAAATGTAATACCAATCATTATTACCATTATTACCGGCCGACACACATGTGACAATTCCTTTCTCATTCAAGAGGTTAGCACAGCGGGTAGCAAAGCAGGTCTGACCGTCCAGTTCTTCGTATGAATGGTTACCCTGGGGATACTCGTCAAAAATGGTATACCCTAAGGAAGTGTTAATGATATCGGCCCCAAGGCTGTCAGCGATTTCGAAGGCGTTCGCCAAGAGATCCTCCTCGAAGGGTTGTTCGGTTTCGGGACATTCGGATTGGATGACAGCGTATGAAGCTTTAGGCGCTGTACCTACAAGGATACCACTCTCATCAGCTGCCATAACGGACATCACCCGCATACCATGTCCTGATCCCGTCTCATTCACAAAATTAGGTCTGAGGGAATATTTTCCAACAAAGCGACCTTGGTCAACCATTTTTTGATAGAAACTATTATCTTCAAGGGTTTTAAAACCACCATCTATCACAACAATAAGCATCCCTTCTCCCTTGTAGCCCTTCGCATGCAGTCGATGTCCATTATGCATCGCGATTTGAGTATAACCACCCCCATAGTCAATGTCTTCTTTCGTTGAACTGGGAACATTTTGCATCATATTCACCGGATTCTCTGGGACAGAAGCGACGGGATTGTCTTGCAACTGAGTTGAACCAATCGCCGCGACAGAATCCACAAACGGAAGGTTACTGATTTGCTGAACGATAGAATTATTCGTGCAGTAGATAGAAATCGTATTCATCCATTTGGAGACGGCCAATATTTGAATTTGGGCATTCAAAGCCTGAATTTGCTGTTTGTATTGCGGGTTAACGGGCAAATCCTGCTCCGTGATCGGAATATTGAAACGGACACGTTTGTCAATGGCACGTTGCGAAAGGAACGCTGACGGATTATCAATCGAGTAAGGATTATTGTTCTTGTCACTCAAATAGATACGGTAGCAATTCGGATCTTGAGCATAGGTAGAGACAACCATCCCGAATACTATCCCTAACAGTGTAATACAATTTAGATGCAGTTTCATATTGATTGATTTTGAATGATTAATATCGAAATTTTATTTTATGAACTTGAACGTGGCTGTCCCGCCACCTTCCGTCTTAGCAGTGCCGACATAAAACCCTTTATGCAAATTCGTTACGTTGATTTCAACGATGGCATTGCCATTGACAACGTGTTGCTGGACCAGTTGTCCTGCGGCATTGTAAATGCTGATGGACTGAATGTCGCCGTTGAGGTTGGTCAAGTAGAGTTTGTCCATAACAGGGTTCGGATAGACGCTAAGTTGCAATGGATTATAGTCGTTAATGCCGACGTGTGAGGTGTAAATCTTGTAGAAGTCAGGGATGCCGTAACCGAATTCCGGATTAGGGTTGTGGTAAAGATGACTGCTCTCGCGAATCATCTGCATGATTTCAGAAGCGGTGTAATCGGGCATAGCCTGCCAGAGGCAAGCGCAAAGCCCTGCTGCAACCGGTGTGGCCAAGCTGGTGCCATTGTTACGGACGACAACACCTCCTACACTACTTGCCGGATCCCAAATGTCTGGATAATAGCAAGCGGTTTCCACGCCTGCAGAGGTGATGTCGGGTTTCACGCGACCATCGGCGGAGTAACCGTGCGAGGAAAAATCAGCAATCACGCTATCAACCGTGCTTGCTCCCACGCATAAAATATCGTAGGCATCACCTGGACGATTGATATAGTACCATTCGTTATTACCATCGTTGCCCGCTGCTACACAAACGATTACGCCCTTTTGTCCCAAGATGGTAGCGCAACGGGAAGCAATGCTGTTTCGGCCGTCCACTTGTGCATAAGTGATGTTCGCCTGTGGGAAGTCTGGAAAGATACGGTAACCCAATGACGAGTTAATGACATCCGCTCCGAGACTGTCGGCGATTTCAGCGGCATTGGCCCAGAAGTCCTCCTCTATGAGTTCCTCTGTCATCACCCATTCAGAGTGGATGAAAGCGTAAGAAGCCGCAGGGGCCGTACCCACAAGTTCACCAGGAATATTGGAGGCCATCACAGAGGTGACCATGGTGCCATGCGTCTCCGACCAACCACTATCCAGCGTATCCACGAAATTCGGCATCAACGAATATTTGCCCCAAAAGCGCCCGTTATCCACCATGTCCTGATAAAATCTGCAACTTTCCACACCAAACCATCCACCGTCAATCACGACAATAAACATCCCTTCGCCACGAAAACCAGCCTCATGCAGCAATTGTCCATTGTGAAAGGCAATTTGACCGAAACCGTAACCATAATCCAGAGAGTCTCTGCTCGGAGAAAGTGTATTTTGCACTATCGGCGTTTGAATTTCAGGAATTTGGGCCGACAAAGCATCATGTAAAATATAATTGCCTACTGCCATGACAGAATCCACAAACGGAAGATTCAAAATTTGCGGAACCACCGTGCTGTCAGGACAATAGACCGTAAAGGTGTTCATCCATTTTGAGACAGCCAACGACTGCATCTGAGGATGAAGATTGAGAATTTGCTGCTTGTACTGCGGATTGATGGGCAAATCCTGCTCCGTGACAGGGATATTGAAGCGCACACGTTTATCGATAGCTCTTTGTGATAAATATGCGGAAGGATGATCAATCGTATAGGGAGTATTGTTCTTGTCACTCAGATAGATACGGTAACATGTAGCATTCTGGGCGGAAACAGAAAAAACGATTCCTAAGCAGACAAAAAGCAAAAGTTGAACCCCATACTTCATTTTATACAATATTTATATATGAGCCGCAAAAATATACTTTTTTTGCGAAATGAAGATTAGGATATATGCACTAAACATACAATCCTCGTTAAAGCACAACAATGACAATAAATGAATTTAGTTTCCAATAAACAAATTATTGAATAACAGGGATTTAGGAGCAACTATACACGTAGGGACACCCGCATAAGGAAAATCCCGGCCGCCTAACGCACCACGTACCTGCGCAAAGACTGAATATGCCTCCTGAGCATCCGATACACACATGATATTTTCCAACATGGAAAAACTGAAATTCGGCAGAGTGCCACCTACAATGGGAATCTCCGTACCCGTGCGCACATCCACACGATAAAGCTGCCATAATTTCATATTCCCTGGTGTGAGGCTTTCCTCCATGTTTCCCTTATAATCAAATACTTGACGGATGATATAGGCATATCGGCAGCCCTGCTTTTTCGCTTCTTTGACAAGCATTTGCTTTAATTTGTCATGCGAAGTGGTGGTTCTGAATTCAAAATCAAGCCGAGTAGCACCTCTGGTGGTGAAACAAGCTTCATTCTGAATTGCCAATTGTTGAAAACCATTACTATAATCTATTGATTTCGTGGGAGTTCTATTACCCATAAGGGTGATAAGCTCTCCTTTGCGGATAATTTCCGTCTCCATGGTTTCCACACCTTCCGCATCGGTTTTCTCATGACGACAAAAAACAGCTTTATCGAACTTATCGCCACTCTTGTTTGCTGTAACGGTAATTTTTCCAGACGTAACTATTTGATCCTTCGAATTTTCGAGAAACATGCAACTCCTTTTGTTCCCCGAAGAAGAAGGCATCAGCGGTTCCCTATACGCCAGGAGATTTGGCATTTCTTCCAACAGGGCAGATGCCAGTAATTGTCCAACCGCCTCCCCTTCCACCAGCACCGGGCCGGTGTAACTAAAGTGTTGTCTCTGCGATGCGCGTTTCACTTCATACAAGTGAGACAACAACCTATCTATCTCTTTTTGAACATTTTGAGAAGTAAATAAAGAATCTATCGATGAGAAGAAAAGGGTTTTTCCATCTTTATATTCCACACCTTCCACACTGTTCACCGTGCCATAAATCTGCAACGCTATGATGGACACCGGTCGAATATAGGCTGTTTTTTCACTATTCCAAAAATACACATTCCCCATCATCACGTAAACATTAACCCCTGATTGGGTCAAAAAGTCGTGACGGGAGAGTTCCGCAGAAGTCTCGCGTGCCAATTGTTCCAGATTGCTCAATGCAGGATAAGACATGGATTGCTCTTGAAAAGATTGGGAGGCTTCGCTATGAGATCTATCCGCAAGAGCCTTTTTATCAGAATGTTGCAATATTGCACGCTTAAGATCCCATTGTGGAATAGCCTTCCTGTACTCTGCTTCCGTAGCTTTACGGAAATCGCGCGCAAAAGCCGGATAGTTCACATCTTCAGAAACCGGATAAAAAACAGAAGGATTCGCCTCGTTTCCATAAATGTTTTCGTTATTCATCAAATCGCCGCCCAGCAACACTCGCGGAACTAATTGTCTAACAGACTTTTCCCTTGAGTAGAAAACACTTTCTTCAGCCGCCTCAACTGCAAAAACACGAGCATCCGTCATCAAATATTCCTGATAATAGGGTGGATTTACCTCCCCTAGTAACAGCGACACCTCGTCTATTTCCCGCTCATCTTCCGCCACTCTCTTAAACAAGTCACCTATGTAATCATATTGATCGGAAGTTGTATAGAGATGGGCGACCATTCGTGGACTCGGCGACGGCATATGGGGCATCACCTCCAAACGACGAAAAACCAATGACGGTGCAGAACTGTGCGTGGGTAAATCTTCGCCCAAGCTATGACACGTCAAGGCGACAGAAGCCGTTTGATTTCCACCAACCATCAGATTATCAATCCATTGACGTGCTGAAGAAGCAATTTTCACATCTCTCACCAATTCATTTGGTCTTCCATCAGCAAATATCTTATAACAAACTGTCGGATAAACAGTTATAATTCTATGGGTAGTATCACAGTTCCAATCTACTTCCTGCACTAAAATGCCAAATTCCAATTGTTGGTTTTTGATTTCACGTTGGAATAAATCCAACAACTGATTGTCATTCAACGGCTTACTAGTACTCAAAAGCAAATTTGACTGTCTCGCTGCGGGAAGCTTGCCTTTTCCACGTGCATGACCGTTAGGATGAAAAGCTTCGGGTTGCTGCGTGCGGGCAGCCAACCGGTTTTTAAGATCCCCATTCTCGATCAACGTCACACGTTCACTTTCAACTCCTTCATCATCAAAGACATAACTACCATTCCAATATTGTCCCGCACGCTGAGGTAACGTAGGGTCAACCACCACAGAAAAATCGGAAGGCAACACCGTTTGGGCTAGCAAACCGTCAAAAACACTGGATTCATTCTCTTCCAATTCATGTCCAAACAGATGATGCGCAAGCACAGCAGCTGCTTGAGGAGACAACCAAACCGGACAAAGCACCGACTGTGCTTTTGAAGCATCCAATTTCGCATTCAATTTGGTCTCCATCTGGAGCATCTCTGACAACAACGCATCGGCATCAGGCAATTGCTCAGGATATTTCGTATAAAACTGGGATCCAATGTGTTCCGGGATATTCTCAGAAGTAATCCCTTCCAAATACAACGATAAATTGGTAGAAGTTTGATTCTCTACGACATAACTATTCTCGCTGTTCACCATATACTGACGGCTCATCGTGAAATGCAGATTTGCACTCGCTTTCGTCATATCCGGCAACATCGCGGCATCAGCAGTGCAATAGCGCAAGGCTCGGAGCCACACTTCTTCATGCCAATGATTCTCCAATATCCTTGGCTCATAATACGCTACGGTTTTCTGGGCCAAAAATGAAAAATCCTGAAGTTGCTTTTGTGAAAATAGTCTTATATTTGACTGATTATCAACATATTTCAAAACTGCATCAGTATATGCTACCTGAGTTTCTTTTTGGATGATTTTACGAATAAGAGCAAGGTTTTCTTCAATAGGCAAGGGAATCTGCTTTATCTCTCGACTTTTTTGCAGGGAAGAATGATAGTTATCCGTCAATGGATTTCCCACGCGTATTTCTATGGTCAGAAAGACGTTTTTGGAAGTATTATTCTCATAAATATGTCCAAAATTAGCTGAAATATAAAAATCCGTGGTCTCATTAATGCGATATGCCAGAAAATAGGGCGGATTATCCGTCTGCTGAAGCGAAGCAAACTGTTGTTTCACCTCTTGTCGCAACAGTTGGAGCAATTCGTCTTTTTCAGCGACCGTTTGGGCACGTAAAGGCACGCCGCCCGCAAAAAAAAGCAGACAGCATATCCATATTGACCATAATTTCTTCATAAAACAGATCAGCTTCTGAAGATAGTGCCTTCCCTATCCGGGCTTATTGAAACGATAGAAACTTTAGTGTTTGTCTTATCTTCAATAAATTGGATGTAATCTTTAAAGGTTTGCGGCAGTTCTTCGTAGGTTTTGCAAGTGGAGATATCCTCTTTCCAGCCCGGGAGAGAAGTATAAACTGGCTCAATCTCGACATCGGTGGCTGATGGCATTCTATCGGTCAGTTCACCATTCACGCGATATGCCGTGCAAACTTTGATTTCGTCTAATTTGGAGAGCACATCCGCCTTGGTAAGCGCAATATCCGTGACCCCATTAATCATCAGCGCATAACGGAGAGCGACTAAGTCAAGCCATCCGCAACGTCTTGGTCTTCCAGTGGTTGCGCCATACTCATTACCTTCTTTGCGGAGAAATTCACCCGTTTCATCGAAAAGTTCTGTCGGGAAAGGACCGCTACCCACGCGAGTGCAGTAGGCTTTCACAATACCAAATACACGACCGGCGTAATGCGGGGCCAAACCTAATCCCGTGAAAGCCCCCGCTGCAATGGTATTCGAAGAAGTCACAAACGGATAAGCGCCGAACTCGAGGTCCAACAATGTTCCTTGCGCCCCTTCTGCCAGAACGGATTTTTCCTCCATAAGATATTGATGTACAACATATTCTCCATCAATAAACTCGAATTTTCTCAAGGTTTCCAATGACTTGCGCCATTGTGCATCCAATTCTTTCAATTTAGCTGCATAATCAAAGTGATAATGCTCCAACAATTGGATATGCTCTTGAATATTTTTCTGATATTTAGCCTCAAAATCAGGGGATTCGAGATCGCACACGCGCAAACCCGTACGAGCGGTCTTGTCCGTATAAGTCGGTCCGATGCCTTTCAAGGTGGAACCGATCTTACCTGCGCCCTTGCTGGCTTCCTGAGCCGCATCCAACAGTTTGTGAGTGGGCAGAATCAGATGCGCTTTACGGGAGATGAAAAGATTATCCGTGGGCGTCAAACCCATGTTAATCAACGCGTTGATCTCTTCTTCAAAGATGATTGGGTCAATAACTACCCCATTGCCAATGATATTGACTTTACTCTTGTGGAAGATGCCTGATGGGATGATATGCAGTACATGGCGCAATCCATTGAACTCCAAGGAGTGGCCCGCGTTAGGACCGCCTTGGAAACGCGCAATGACATCATACTTGGGCGTCAACACGTCCACAATTTTTCCTTTACCCTCGTCGCCCCATTGTAAGCCGAGCAAAATATCCATTTTCATATTTTCAGTTTTTCGAAAATCGGCGCAAAGATACAAAAAATTAGAACTGGTTTCATGCATAGAAAACCACATTCGTTCTGACAGGAAAAAATGTATCTTTGCGCCAAAATTCAAGACAATAATGAAAACATTGCGTCAACAGTTTTTGGCACATATCGGACAAACCTCCCCGGAACCGCTGCTTTTGGAAGTGGAACGCGCGGAAGGCGTCTTTTTTTATACCCCTGAAGGGAAACGATACTACGACCTCGTGTCGGGCGTTTCGGTGAATAATGTAGGACACGCCAATCCTGCCGTGATTTCCGCTGTTCAACAGCAAGCAGCTGGTTATATGCACGTTATGGTGTACGGCGAATTGGTGGAACGACCGCAAGTACAATACGCGAAACGGCTCTCAGAATTGCTTCCAGATCCATTGGACAGCGTCTATTTCGTGAATTCGGGCAGCGAGGCAGTGGAAGGAGCGCTGAAATTAGCGAAACGTTACACCGGACGGCACAAGATGATGTCAATGCACTGCGCTTACCACGGATCCAACCACGGTTCGCTCAGCATGATGGCCTCTCCCGAAGGCGACACTTGGAAAGCACCGTTCCAACCTTTGCTTCCCAATGTGGAATACCTTTGGTTCAACAACTTCGACGACATTAACCGCATTGATAAGGAGACTGCCTGCGTGTTGGTGGAACCCGTGCAAGGCGAAGCGGGCGTGATTCCCCCGAAAGAGGGCTACCTGCAGGCCCTCCGCAAACGTTGCGACGAAACCGGCACGATGCTGATTTTCGATGAGATACAGACCGGAATGGGTCGCACCGGCACAATGTTCGCCATGCAAAAATACGGCGTGACTCCTGATATTGTATGTTTGGCAAAAGCCTTCGGCGGCGGCATGCCGCTCGGGGCCTTCATTTCCTCGAAAGAGATTATGGATTCCCTGCAAAGCAATCCTGTACTGGGACACATCACTACTTTCGGCGGGCATCCCGTATGCTGCGCCGCCGGACTTGCCGCACTCCAGTATAATATTGATAATCATCTGGTTGATTATGTCGAGGAGAAGGGAAAACGCTACGAAGAAGCATTGAAAAACGCCCCGCACGTGCAGGAAATCCGCCGCAGCGGTCTGCTGATGGCCGTGGAACTCGGTTCTTCCGAAAAACTCTTCAAAATGATGGCCCTCTTCAAAGAAAACGGCATCATGAGCGACTGGTTCCTCTTTTGCGACACCGCCTTCCGCATCTCCCCACCGCTGACGATTACAAATGACGAAATTGATGATTCGTGCCAGATTATTTTGCGTTGTCTGGAATGTCTATGATCATTATTTTTCAGGGTTGCGCTTTCGCTTACCCCTGGCTACCAAGCTCTTGCCCCTAAGGGGCTGCTCAAGGAAGCTTTTTTATACCACTATAACCCTTTAAACTATTAACCTAAAACTTTTATCTCGACCCTTAACCCTCGACCCTAACCCCTAAACCAACTAACCAATGCCTACAACAACCACTGACTTACTCCAAACCCCCATCGAATTCCTGAAAGGCGTGGGTGAAAAGCGCGGTGCTGTACTCCGCAAGGAGTTCAACATCCAGACTTTTAACGACTTATTGTACTATTTTCCGTATCGTCACATTGACAAATCACATGTGTATCATGTCAGCGACATTGTGAACGACGGCGGTTATATTCTCTTGCGCGGTACCATCAGCAACGTCCGTATTGTGGGACAGATGCGCGCGCAACGACTCACAGCGCAATTCAACGACGAGACCGGCTCCATCGAACTGGTGTGGTTCAACGGCATCCGCTGGGTACAGGACGTGCTGAAATCACGCACGGAATTCGTCATCTTCGGCAAGCCTACCCTCTTCAACGGGCGATGGAACATCACCCATCCGGAGCTGATTGACCCCGCGCAACAGCAAAATTCTCCGATTTCCATGCGGTTCCAACCACTCTACAACACCTCCGAAACTGCCAAGAAGAAGTCGTTGGACTCCAAGGCCATGTCCAAGCTGACCGCCAATCTGCTGACCCAGATCAAGGACATCATCCCAGAGACCATGCCCCGCGAGATGGTAGAGGAACTGCACTTGATGACCCTGCGTGACGCACTCATCAACATCCACTATCCCGAAGACAACCAAAAACTGTCGCAAGCCACCCTCCGTTTAAAATTCGACGAGTTGTTTTTTACACAGCTCAAGCTGCTGAAACTCAAACTGATAAATACCAACCGCTTCAAAGGATTCGTCTTCTCGCAAGTGGGACATTACTTCAATACTTTCTATAAAGAATGTCTGCCTTTCGACCTGACCAACGCGCAGAAGCGGGTGCTCCGGGAGATTCGTGGCGACGTGGGGAGCGGACACCAAATGAACCGCTTGCTACAGGGGGACGTGGGGAGCGGCAAAACCATCATCGCCCTCTTCAGCATGCTGTTAGCCATAGACAACGGCTATCAAGCCTGCATGATGGCCCCGACGGAAATCCTCGCTACCCAACACTATGAAAAAATCAGTAAACAGCTGGAACCCTTGGGATTACGGGTTGAGTTCCTGTCAGGCTCCACCAAAACCGCCAAACGTAAAGAACTGCTTGCCGACCTGCAGAATGGACAGGTCGATATTCTCATCGGCACGCATGCACTCATTGAGGACAACGTGGTTTTCAATAAGTTAGGCATCGTTGTGATTGACGAGCAGCACCGTTTCGGCGTGGAACAGCGGGCAAAGTTGTGGCGCAAGAGCGGTAGCATTCCGCCACACATCTTAGTGATGACTGCCACCCCGATTCCGCGCACTCTCGCCATGACCCTTTACGGTGACTTGGACGTCTCCGTGATTGACGAACTGCCGGCGGGCCGAAAACCCATTGTCACGCAGCACTATTACGAAAAAGACCGCCTCAAAATGTTCGGGTTCCTGAAGAAGCAAATTGCGGAAGGACGGCAAGTCTTCATCGTTTACCCCTTGATTCAAGAATCGGAAGCCTTGGATTTACTTGATTTACAGGCAGGTTACGAGGCTATTGAGCGCAGTTTCCCGCCACCTGAATACAGCATCGGCGTGGTGCACGGCAAGATGAAAGCCGAGGAGAAGGATTACACCATGAACTGTTTCAAGAAGGGGCAAATTCAGATTTTGCTCTCCACCACGGTGATTGAGGTGGGCATTGACGTTCCCAACGCCACAGTGATGGTCATCGAAAATGCCGAGCGTTTCGGACTCTCGCAGCTGCACCAGCTGCGCGGGCGCGTGGGACGCGGCGGCAACCAGTCGTACTGCATCCTTATGTCCAAATACGAACTCTCCACGGAGGGCCGCAAGCGCCTGAACGCCATGGTGGAGACCAACGACGGCTTCGAAATCGCTAACTTCGACTTGCAATTGCGCGGTCCCGGCGACCTGCAAGGCACCCGCCAAAGCGGCATGCTCGACTTCAAGATCGCTGACCTCACCAAAGACGAGAAATTGGTGGCCTACACCCGCAACTATGCGCAGCAAGTGCTCGAAAAAGACCCAGACCTGTCGATGCCGGAGCATAAACGTCTGGCCGAAACATTAGAAAAGCAGATGCGAAGAGACACGAACTGGAGCGTGATCAGTTAATTTTCATTACGTCACTACTTCACTATACGATCAGCATTTTGGGCGATGAAGCTCTTCCAATTCGTGGCTTTGGTCTTACCGAAGACGACCTTTTGTTGCAGATGGTGACAGACAGCAACGGCTAAAGCGTCCGTAGCGTCCAGAAATTCAATTTGTTGTGAAATAGGATACATCCGACAAAGCATGTCGGAAACTTGCTCCTTGGCAGCGTTGCCGTTGCCGGTGATGGCTTGCTTGATCTTACGCGGCGAGTATTCATAAACCTCCATACCCGCGTGCAGGCAAGCGGCGATGACCACCCCTTGCGCACGACCCAACTTTAACATAGATTGTACATTCTTACCATAGAAAGGAGCCTCAATAGCCAGTATATCAGGATGATATTGCTCAACAAGACCGTTTATGCGCTCGTAGATATACTTCAGTTTGGCATACGCATCCGACATCTTCGTCATCTGCAGCACACTGAGCACCTCCACCTCCGACTTGTTCAACTCAGTATTTAACAACGCATAACCCATGATGTTTGTTCCTGGGTCAATTCCTAAAATCTTTCTCTGTATCTTATTGTCATCCATATTGTTGGCTGTTGGCTTTTAGCTTTTAAAACTTAAACATAGAATAATAACTCTAAAAACCTCGACCCTCGACCCTCAACCTTCAAATTACGAAAAACAAATCCTATTCATTCCATAATCAATGACCGCTTTGTGATTCACGCAAAAGTCATTTCCCAAAATCATCTGCACGGGTTTCTGCTTCAAGGTTTGATAAGCCATATTGATATGCGTGAAATCTATCACCGCAACATTTTCCAAAAGTTTCTTGTGAAAACGACCGAGCTTGAAATCTGGTAAATCCGCCACCAGCACTTCGAAACCAGAGCCGCCAATTCCTGCATTCACGCCTTCATTTGCCTCCATCTGCAATTCCGGAAGTATCTGATCTACAAATTGTTTGTCAACACAACTGTGCGATGCACCCGTATCCAGCACGATGCGGATTTTCACACCCGCCACCGAACCGTTCAACAACGTGTGGTAGTCACCTTTTTCTAATTCTACTATTTTTAATGAAGACTTGTACATTGTTATTTTTATTGCCATCCCCATATTGCGCTCCTTCGTCGCTTATGTGGGGTTATTGAGCTCTATCGAGCACTTGTCACTTCGGGACTGCTCAATGAATTTATTTTATTATTTTTGGGACATTTCGCTTTAACTGCTAACCAATTACAGCCAGTGTTTCTTGATAAAAAACACAATGAGCACCACCGAAATCAACAAACAAATCCCTATCACATAGAGGAAAGCAAACGGGGAGTTCGCCATCGGAAGACCCACATTCATACCATAAAGTCCTGATATAAAGGTCAATGGCAGGACAATAGTGGAGATAATCGTGAGCATGCGCATGATTTCGTTGGTTTTGTTGGCCTGCAATGAATCGAACGTGTTCGATAAGCCGGCCACCAATTCGCCGTAGTCATCGACCATATCCCACATCTTCTGGTAGAAGTCCAAAATATTACCCCAGTACTCTTCCATGTCATCGGCGAATCCTTTCACCTCGCCCGACTCGAACATTTTGAACAAACGCAATTGCGGCTTGAACATGGTGTTCATCTGGATGATGTTTTTGCGGATGATAGAGATCTGCTCAATGATTTTCTCTGCCCTGCTGCTGAACAGCTCACGACTGATGAAATCGATTTGGGTACCAAGCCGCTCCACAATCAGGAACGTCTCCTTCATCATTCTATACAAAATATGGTACAACATGGCATCGGAGGTGCCGCTGATTTCATCCTCGTCCTCCGGTTCCGGATCAATTTTCTTCAAATTGAAAAGATCCTGCACCACATAATGTGAATTTCCAACAGTAATCAAGTAATCCTGTCCCCAGAAAATCTTGGTTTCTTCAGTTTTCACCAAATTTGTACGTTGATCCAGCAACGGAAAATGCAAGACCAAGAAAAAATAGTCATCGTAAATATCTATTTTGGGGCGTTGTACAAAGCTCGAACAGTCTTCAATATCCAAGGGGTGGAAATGGAAGTTATCCCTTAAGAAATCCAAATCTTCAACGGTCGGATTGGTGATATGATGCCACTTATATGCACCGAAATTGATGGTGTCAACCATAGATAACCTCCTTTCTTTTAATGGATTATACGACTAAATGCTACATTTTTGCACAAAATTACTACGAGCGGCAAAAATACACTTTTTTAGAAAACATTGTTACAACACTGTCACGCTTCCTGTGAAAGTGTGAGGTTTTCCTATCGCATTGGTACAGCGAACGATATACGTATAAACATTATTAGGATAGATGGTTCCATTCACTTCGCCATTCCATCTGAAACCTTTGTCAGTGGAATAAAACACCATTTCGCCCCAACGATTGAAGATGCTGATTTCAAAATCGTAAATCGACCGCTGAATGGCTTCTGGAATGCTAAAATAATCATTCAGCCCATCGCCTCTGGACGGAGTGATGGCATTGGGTAAGAAAAGTTGGAGTTCGCATGGCTCAATGACGTATTTTGCCGTTGCCTCACAACCTCCTTGTGAAGCAGTCACGCTGTAAGATCCTGGCATGGTCACCGTGATTTGCGGCATACTTTCACCCGTATTCCATTCATAATCAGATAATTCTGTTTCCACCACTAATACTGCGGACAATTCCTCACAGAAATCCGGGGTCAACGAAATAATCCGAAGAGCGGTATCCACTACCGTCAAATGTAACTGCAGCACACTATCGCAACCTTGCGCGGTCGTCAGCGTGAGCGTGCGTTGCAACGTCTCCGCATCTACCGTTTCAGAAGCAGGAATGACAAAACCGTGGTCAGCATAGTCTTCACCCTCACAAACGACTTCTTCAAAAATGGATTCATAATTCTGATTGACAACCAATTGCAATATGATCACGCTGTCGCAATGACCTGTAGAAAGGGTCTTCTCAAAAGTAAATGCTCCGGGGTTAGATGTCATGGTTTCATCCACCTCAAAGCCATTTTCCATATAGGCTTCGCCCTGGCAAACGGCGGCAGAGATCGTGTCGATATAGCCGGGCCACACTTCCACTTCCACCGTGTCACTGAATGCCACGCCGCAACTGGCACTGATCCACGCGCGACGCAACCGGAACGTTGATACGGAAGGCTCTTCGGGATAGGTATAATTCTGCTGATTGGCGATACCCGGTGCAACAGTCCAATCCCCACCGTTTTGCGAGAGTTGCCATTGGTAAACTCCGTTGTCTCCCCCAGAAGCTACTTCACCCATGAAATCCTCCAAAGCACTACCTAAACAAACAGACTGATCACCCGTGATGCTTCCTGGATTCAATTCATCATGTAAATACCTGAGTGTCATCGTATCTGATGCCAAGCAGCCCAATAAATCGGTGACCGTGAAAGTATATAATCCCGCTGCCGCATCATTCAGCTGCGTGGTCGAGGAGACAGCATTGTCGCCATCGTCCTTCCATTCGTAGTTCATCGGATTCTGACCGCCTGTGACCGTGGCAACAGCCGCGCCCGTGGAAGCCCCGAAACAGACAATTTGCACAATATCCCTAATGGAGGCGGAGATTTCATCAACATTCACCGTATATGTCACCAAACTGTCATTGTTGTGGAAAGTCTTGAACGTATCTGTTATCGAACCAGCTGCTGTAAAGGTATGCCCACACCACTCAAACGGTAACGAACAAACCGTCGTGTCAAGCGTCCTCGTCACATTCGAGTAAATATAAACCTGTTGTTGGATAACAGAATCGCAACCGTGATGAGTTTCAAGCGTATATTGGAAAGTCATATCTTCAGGCGTGATGAAATAAATATCCGCCGGCTCGAAATAATAAGGTAAGTCATTCTCCACTAAATACAAAGTATCATATGTCGTATCACTGTAATGGATTGTCAAGTTGATTGTTATCGTACTGTCGCAACCATGTGAAGTGCTAAAATAATGATTGAATGATCCAGATGCTGTATAAACACTGTCATTATAAGTAAAGCTATCGCATGCAACAGTATCTATCGTACTGTGAATCAATGGGTAAACCGTCATGGAAACAACGGTGTCAAAACGACAGCCACTGGTATCCGTTAACATGAAGGTGTATATCAGCATAGTATCCTGAGTTAGATCTACAGGCGGAATAACGGTAAACGCACCTTCTTCATCATTATAGAGCCAACTTCCCTGAATATCCAGTGTAAACAGATCTGGATTTTGGTTCAATACCACTGTGTTCGCCGGTAATGTACCCATCGTAACAGAACAAGACGAGTCTGCACATATGTTTGGCATACTGACACTTACAATTGCATTCGCAGGCGAAGAGACATGATGCGTCGCTAAGCTGCTGCATCCATGCGACTCGGTGACAGTCACCGAATAGTTGCCGGAACCGAAAATCGTGATTACACGGGTGGTATCTCCTGTGCTCCACAAATAGGAAATGCTGCTGTCCACGGAAAGGATGCCCATGGAATCCGCACAAAGCAACGAAGGACCGGAAATGGAGACCTGTGGCGACGGGACAACGGTCAAATTGACCATCACCGTACTGTCGCAACCATGGATATTTTCGAAGCTTTGACTGATTCGCCCGCTTTCCTCGTATGTGATATTGTTCCAGACAAAACGGTCGCAAACGGTGGTATCCACCTCAACAGTGTCTTTCGCATAGAAAGTGACCGACAATATCGTATCGTAGGAACAGCCATAAACATCAAATAAACTGAAAAGATATTGGACTGTAGTGTCGCGCTTGAGCGTGGCAGGTGGCGACATCAAAAAGACAGTGTCGTTGACTCTTTCCATCCAGGGGCCTTCAACCTCCACGCGCGAGACATCGGTATTCTCCACCATGGTGATTTCAGGAGCCAACGCCAACTCCCAAGCAAAAATGTAACCATTATCCAAACTCAAGCCATCAATGACTTCAATTTTCCACGAACCATTCAAATGACAACCAATCAGATTGGAGAAAGATTCGTCTGGATGATAGAATTTCGTGCCCGAAGCGACATCCGAAGAATCAAAAATCGTCACGTAGGCCGGCTCCGACCCCCAATAGCCTTCATAGTAGAGATTGTTATAGCTGTTGGCATTGACAGAACGGTAAATAAGGCTACCTGCTCCAGGAGCATAACTGTATCCTTCTGATGTATTGTTGGACCAGCAATAATTCCAGCCTCTTCCCGGAGCATTGGCAGAGACATTGGGATTACAAGACAAACTGCTATGATGATCGTATGCCATCCCCAAAAAAGTGCCGCCCGATGCATTGTTCCCATTTTGCCATCCTCTTGATGCATAAGGGATAGTGCTCATACATTCACCATTGTATTGAGATCCTTCGTGACCTTTGAATCTCAAAATATCCGCTTTTTGACCATCCGGACAGGTAAGCTTAATATACAAATCGGCCGCATAGGAATGCTCCATATTCAAACGAACATATAGAATGTCATTCACGTCATTCACCACCGCATCGTCCGGATAGGCGGTAAATGTCAGCGGGGATTGATAGGAGCAGCCGTAGGGCTGACAAGAGACGCCGTCAGGCAGGAAAACCGTATCCGTCATAGACAACGTGGTCTCCGTACTACCAATGATGATATTTGATGAACTCTGATGGCCGATTGAAAAGGTGTAAACATTCCCTGCGCACATTGGCGGAAGGACAATACTGTCAATCGGGTGCATAACTGTAGCAAACACCTGCACTGAAGCGGTATCAAAACACCCGTATTCATTAGTAACCGTCAACGTATAGCGGCCTGTGGTGAGTACAGAAACCGACTGCGTGGTAGCCTCATTGCTCCAATGGTAAGCGAATGCACTGTCGGCGACAAGTACAGCGGGATCCCCATTGCATATCACCGGCAATCCTGAGATGTGCGCCTCCGGCACTGGGAACACATGCACCGTCATCGTCAAAAGACTATCCGCACCGTGCCCGGTCCACAATGTAACGGTTTGCGTGCTATCGCCTATGAACGTCACCCCATTCCAAACGAAGGGGAGAGCACTTTCACAAATATTACTGTCAACCTCAACCTCCACATTCTCAAACACAGTCAAATCTATCGTCAAGAGGCTGTCACATCCCGCAACGTTAGTCAAAGTCTGCGAATAAGTTCCTGTTTCGTTATACTCATAGCCATTCAGACGATAAGGTAGATCATCCTGAAGTACAGTGGCCTCCAACGTATCATATGTGATAAAATTCTTGTATAACGTTAACACAATTATGCTGTCCGCACCGTCCACCGGATAGGATACGCTCTGCTCCCCAGCCTCTTCGAACCAAGAATCTCCCCATTGCAAAGGCAATTCGTCCTCGCAAACCGTGGTATCCTTCGAATATATCACAGAAAGATGCATGGTAACCACACTATCGGCACCATGAATGGTCTGCCAGAAGATACTCTTACTGCCCGGACCGGTAAAAATAGAATCATTCCAAGAATAAGAAACCAACTCCGAAACATCCACCGTATCATATAAATCCACATAATGATGGGCATAAATATGAATCTCCACAGTAGTGTCATAGACACATCCATTGTCACTGATCAGAGTGAACTGGTAAGTTACCACCGTGTCATTGTACAAATTGGCAGGAGGATTGATGACAAAGGTTGAGTCGGTCACTTGATTGCTCCATGGGCCAACGAACTCTTTCTGAGACACCGGAGCATAGTGATGCTCTATCAGTCTGTCGGACAAAGCAATCTCACAAGAAAAGATGTATCCATTGTCCCGTACTATCCCATCCATCACTTCCACCGTCCAAATACCGTTGAGCGGACATTCCACCAAACTGTCGAACGATACATCAGGATGATAGAACTGCGAACCATTGGCTACATTCGATGAGTCTATGATATACTTATCTCCACCATCCGTGTCATGAACATGAGCATGGACGCTGCGGTAAATCAGGCTACCCTCTCCAGGCGCATATTCGTAACCCTCTGTTGTATTATTCGACCAACAATAGTTCCAGCCTATGCCAGGAGCATTGTCCGGACGAGTGGGATCACACCGATCGTTGTCCGACACATCGTTTGCCCAACCCAAAAACGCCTCGCCCACATTGGCGGCGTTCCCTCGCCATCCTCGCTCCGACACTGGTATATGACTCAGACAACCAGAAGTGCTGTTCGTCCCCGCCTTTTTCAAAATAGTGGCATGCTTCTCATTCGGACAAATGAAATTGATATACAAATCCTTAATGTAGGAATGTTCCATATTCAATCTGACATAGCGAATGTCTTCCTTGGAAATAATTCTCGCTGTGTCAGGGAACTGTGAAAAAGAGAGTGTTGCCCGATAGGAGCATCCATACGGCTCACACTCCTCGCCGTCCGGCAGGAACACTGTATCCGATTGACACATTGTCGCTTGCGGGTTTAAATAATGCAAATTATCCCCTGCGAGCACTCCGATAGTCACCACTTGGGTATCTCCAGCCACCATATTCGACAAATATGCCGTCACAATAGGATTTTCCGAGATGATGAGATTCAGCACCGCCACGCTGTCACAGCCATGAACGGATTCCAACGTGTCGCAATAGGTACCAGAATGAGTGTATATATTTCCGTGCCATACGAAGGCGCTGTCGCAAACCAATGTATCCAATATGCTTATCTTGTTGGCAAAGAGATTGACGGAAACCGTTGTGTCATAGACACATCCGTTAAGACTATAACCATGGAACGTATATAAAACCGTGGTGTCATTGGGCAGATCAGCGGGAGGTAAGATAAGGAATGAAGAATCGCTGACCAACGTTGACACCCAAGGACCATCCAAAGTTAAATGCGACATATCAGCATATTCCACTATCTGATAAGTCTCTGCCAATGCCAACTCCCATCCGAAAATGTAACCGTTATCCGCATTGTTACCATCCATGACTTCAATGTACCAGGAGCCGTTGAGAGGACATCCAACGAGGTTCTCAAACGATTGGTCAGGATGGTAGAACTGTGTTCCCGCTGCCACATTGGAAGAGTCGAAAACATAATGGAAGTATCCGCTTTCGGTTGGAATAATCACATTTGCATTTCTGTACACCAAACTTCCTTCTCCGTCAGCGTATGTGTAGCCCTCCGAAGTGTTATTAGACCAACAATAGTTCCAGCCCAAGCCAGGTGCGTTATCCGCATCCATGATGTCGCAAGGATTTTCTGAACTTTGATTATCCATCGCCATTCCGAAGCAGGTGCTCAAATTCGCATTCGTATCCCCTGTTTGCCAATTAAAAGATGACAAAGGAATCACATCCCAACAATCACCCCTGTTTTCATATTGGAAAGCATTTCCATATCTCAGAATATCCGCCGATTGACCATTGGGGCAGGTAATCTTCATGTACAAATCACCGGCATAGGAATGCTCCATATTAACCCGCACATAGCGGATGTCGTCCACACTATTAATATGTGCCGTATCAACATAGTTTCCAAGTTGTAAAACAGCTTTGTGATAGCAACCGGAAGAATCGCAAGAGGCGCTGTCTGGAAGGAACAATGTGTCATGCAGCGCCAAATGTGTTTCGTGGGTACGGACAATCAGATTGGAGGTGGAGTCGAGACCGACACTCACCGGACAACTTCCACCAGCACATATATCAGGAATGTGAATATACGAGAAGCCATTAACCAGCATCGTAACAACCTTGAATGTATCCACCACGGGACATCCAAAGAAAGGCGTGATATTCACGAAGTAGAGTTCCGAAGAGGTAGCCGTGACCGTCTGCGTGGTATCGCCCGTGTTCCATTGGTAGGCAGCTGCATCGCGGGCAGTCATCACTACGGAAGAATCCAAGCAACGGTAAACGATATCGGTTATCGGCTCAGGTTCAAAAATCTCCACTTCTCGTAAAGCGCTGGCACTACAACCCACTGTGTCTGCTACTGTTACGGCGAATGGGGTCGTTTCATCCATCTCCACAATAATAAAGCTGGTGGTGTCGTCTGTACTCCAATGATAAGAATAATCAGGGAGGACGCCGTTTCGGACCTCCGCCGTGAGCATGACACTGTCTCCCCTACAAATCGTATCGGAACTGACAGTTATGGCAACCTCAAACATTTTGCCGATGGTGAGATGTAATTTCACCGTACTGTCACAACCGTTGACATTCCAATAGTGTTCGGTATAAACGCCGCTTTCGGTATAGACACTGTCGTTCCATTCGTAGTTTTCACAAGCTGTTATGTAAAGAGTGGTATCAAACTCTTCCTGAACAGTCAACAACAATATGGTAGTGATAATACAGCCATGGTTGGTATCTGAAGAGGTGAGCGTGTGAAGCCCTGGAACCTCCGTCTCTTCCGCCGTCAATGTAAATCCATAGGAATCATATCCATCACCTTGACACACAGTGTCATAAAAGGTCTGTGAAACATCCAAGCCCACCGTAATGCGCAATGATAACGAATCGCTGCAGCCATAGCTGTTAGTGGCGGTCACGGTGTATGCTGTCGTCTGGTCTGGAGACACCGTAATTTCAGATGCCGTCGCCCCATTGCTCCACCGATAAGACAACGGGATGGATTCATCGTCTGCCTCCGCTGTCAAGGTTATCGTATCCCCAACACAAATAGAAGTATTGTTAGTATAAACGGTAAAAACCGGGACGTTTCCGACGGTAAGGTGAAGGGTAACCACACTATCGCAACCCGCTGCATTCGTGAACGTATGCGTGTAATCCCCGCTCTCGTAAAGGCCCTCATGTTCATACCAATCGAAACGGCCGCAAACCACAGCGCTGGTATCTCCAGTCGTGTTACGCAACACTGTCACCAAGTAAGTGGCGGTGTCCGAACATGCACCTGTTGTACCGACCACTGCAAAAATGGTGGTGCTATCCGGTGCGACAGTAACGCTACTGGAAATATTTGATGTGGATAACCAACGATAGTTGGCAGCGCCAGTAGCCTGCAAAGTGACATTGTTCCCACTACAAATGGAATCCGCCGAGGCCGTGACAGTGACCTGAGGTCTCGCATGTACGGTCACTTCCACAGAAGAAGAATCCACTGTGGAACTTGTCCCTGTTATATGCAAATTGTATTGTCCTGATAGACTGGTGTCTGCATTCGGAATTTTCACAAACGGAACGGAAGTGACGGCTGTCCATCCACCCGGACCCGACCAATGGTAGGTAGCCTCTGTCTGCGGGTTTTCGCATGTCAGCACCAATGTATCTCCTTGACAAAGAGGCGCATTATAAGTAACCGGCGCCAGCAAACTGCAATTCGTAGTGGCAGTAGAATATTCGTCCACCACACTAAATGTGATGGTACCTGGGATTTCGCTATAGTTCGTGATGAGAAGCAAATACCACTCTCCAAGTTGGGCATTGGGAATATAACACCATTCTGTTTCAAAAATGGAATAACTACAGTCCACCACATTTCCATCCGGATAGCCACCCATGTCATTTTGATGGTTTCCATCGGCAGGATGATGGCTGGGATGAGAATAACAGTCTAAGGTGTATACATTGTTACAAAGTTTATCTACAAAATCACTCTGGCTGGATGCCGTAAACGGCCCCCAACAGATAAAATCCACATCCAATCCATGATTCTCATTATTAACATCAACTTGCTGAATATTGATGAGCAAATCCCCGGGATCACTGATTTGCATATAATACCACGCCGGATTCGGGATGCTCCGTAAGCAAGAACAACTATCCTTATCCAAGAACGCGCTGGCATCACCACTTACCCCTGACGAATATGTGATTCCATACATATTATCATCCGTACAAAACGGATGAACACCGTTTGACTCACAAGGGTCTGAAGCCGGCGGAGGAGGAAGAGGAGGCGGAGGAGCCGCACACTCCCCACAACGTATGATGGCTTCCCATCCTCGATCGTTGGTGTAAATGTCTGATTTGAATCTGAACGTCAACGCGCCTGTGGATGAAGTTAGCGTAACACTATCTGAATATGTACCTGAATATACTCCCAAAAGTGTTCCTGAAGTAGAAACGCCGTCATACACATAGAGCAAATCCCATCGGGTCTCTATGGCAATGTTGGTGAATGTCACCTGCAAACAACTATCGGGATCCGATGACACAAAAGTCTGAATAATATCCACATTGAAATCGTAATCCGCATACGGACCGCCAGGATCATAAAATAGTCTGGAGGATCGCGAGCAGTATACCGTGTCTATTCCGTTATGCATATTGTTAGCGGGATCAGAGCATTCAACACAACTAATTGTAGCTTCCCAACCATCATAACTAAACATATTGTCCGACAGAAACACAAAAGTCAGTGCCCCGGAGTTTGACGTCACGGAAAAAGTCGTCCGAGCCCCTGAATAGCTGCCCAATAGTGTCCCTGAGCTGGAAACTCCATCGTAAACATACAGCACATCATATTCAGGTTCTATGGCAAAACTTGTGAATGTCACTTGTAAGCATTTGTCAGAATCCGAAGACACAAAAGTCTGCGTAAAATTGGAATTGTTACCATAATCTCCATAAGGTCCACCTGGATCGTAAAATGGTCTGGGGTCTTGCGAGCAAAAAATGGTGTCTGTGCCATTATGCATATTATCCTCCGTAGATGGTACTGGAGGCGGCGGTGGACACTCTACGCAATTGAAAGTAGCGACCCAACCTTCTGCGGTCGTAAAGCCATCTGAATGAAACTTGAAAGTCAAGGCACCTGAACTGGACGTAATGGTGGTGGGGATATCTCCTCCATATTGTGAATTACCACAAAACTTTCCAATCAGTATGGCATCGGTGGAATACCCGTCATAAATTTCCAAATAATCCCATTTCTGGCTTCCGTAATATTCCAGTTCAAACGATGAAAACGTCACTTGCAAACACAAATTCGAATCTGAAGATGCAAAAGTTTGCGTGATGTCCAGATAATTGGAATAGTTCCCGTCAGACCCGCCCGGATCATAAAAAACGCCCGAACATGTGATGATATTCTGTCCCTGGGACATAGTATAGCTCTGCCCCAGCAGGGATTCCCACTGCAGGACCAGTAGCAACAACATCATTCCCAAAATGACAAAACGTTTCATCCGTTCACTATCCGTTATTTGTGAAAACTATAAACTGGCAAAATTACACTTTTCCTAACAACGGTGTTTTTTTCACATTAATTTTATAAATACAAGATTGTTAATACTATGTACTTAAAAAATAGTATCTTTGCACCTTTCATTTTGAATACAATTAAAATTTAAAATACTATGAATGAAGAACATACAAATATGGTCATCGAAGAACTGAAGCAGTCTGAAGCACTGCTTGAAGGTCATTTCCTTTTGTCATCCGGTCGTCACAGTGACCGTTACTGTCAATGTGCCAAGCTGTTGCAATATCCTGACAGAGCTGAGCGCGTGATTGCGAAAATCACTGAGCAAGTAAAGGGTTTGGGCATCGACATGGTGGTCGGTCCGGCCATGGGTGGCATCATCGTGGCTTATGAACTGGGACGTCAGTTAGGTGTTCCTGCTATTTTCACCGAGCGTGTGGATAACGTGATGTGCCTGCGCCGCGGCTTCGAAGTAAAACCCGGCATGAAACTGCTCATCTCCGAGGATGTGGTCACCACCGGCAAATCCTCTCTTGAGACCATCGAGGTGCTGAAAGCCTTTGGTGCTGAGGTCATTGGTGTGGCGTGCATCGCCGACCGCAGCGACGGCAGCTTCCCCTACCCCGTTTACAGTGCGACCAAACTGAACATCCAAAACTGGGCTGTGGAGGACTGTCCGCTCTGCAAGCAAGGTCTTCCCTTCGTGAAACCCGGCAGCCGGAAGATGTAAGACGTATGACGTATGACTTAAGACGTAAGATTATTAATGTCTTCCGTCTTAAGTCCCACGTCTCAAAAAAATAGTATATTTGCCGCCACTTTAAAAAGATTCGATGAAAAATCCGAAATTATCAGGCCGCTACGCCAAAGCATTGTTCGACTATGCCACTGAGAAGAATCAGGTGGAAGAAGTGTATGGCGACCTCCAACTGTTTGCTAATACATTGAAAGAAAACCGCGAGCTGCAGGTGCTGCTCCGCAATCCTATCATCGAGGCTAATCAGAAGCACAAAATCTTCGAAAGCATCTTCAATGGTACCCTCCACAAGACCACTTACCACTTTTTGGAAGTATTGCTGAAGAAGAGACGCGAACCGGCACTGGACACCATCTGCGACGAGTTCTTCAAGCTCTACAATGCCGCACACAATATCCGTTCCGTGATCATCGCCACCGCCAATCCGCTCAGCCAACCGCTGAGAGACAAGATTTTGACCCTGCTCACAGAACAGACTCACGCCACCATTGAACTCCAAGAAATTGTCGATCCCTACCTCATCGGCGGATTCATCATCAAGATGGATGACTACTTTTTGGATTCCAGCATCCATACCAAAATCAATAAGTTACGTCAAGAATTTTCACAAAATAATTTCCAAGTACAATTCTAAATCCGCATATAAATGGCAGAAATTAAACCCTCAGAAGTTACATCTATTCTGCGTCAGCAACTCGAG
>Ga0265299_10001541_pt1 | contig 26108 bp, 25 predicted proteins | sample AusTroGonzalo_MG_4_FD_193485 | JGI IMG/M metagenome (GOLD analysis project Ga0265299, IMG submission 193485) | Bovine rumen microbial communities from tropical cattle in Woodstock, Queensland, Australia - Gonzalo_02 | ecosystem: Host-associated > Mammals > Digestive system > Stomach > Rumen ... | reverse complement strand
CCGCTGATCTGGACCTTGATGCCCTCGGCGCCCACGCGCATGGCGGTGGCGATGGCCATCTTGATGGCGCGGCGATAGCTCACGCGGCCCTCGATCTGACGGGCGATGCTGTCGGCCACGATGGTCGCATCGACCTCGGGACGCTTCACCTCGAAGATATTGATCTGGACATCCTTGTTGGTGACCTTCTTGAGTTCTTCCTTGAGCTTGTCGACCTCCTGGCCGCCCTTGCCGATGATGACACCCGGACGGGCCGCATGGATGGTGACGGTGATGAGCTTCAGGGTGCGCTCAATGATGATCCGGGAAAGGCTGGCCTTCGCGAGGCGGCTGCCCAGGTACTTGCGGATCTTGAAATCCTCGGCGATCTTCTCGGCGTAGTTGCCGCCGACCCAGTTGGAGTCCCAACCACGGGTGATACCGATACGGTTGCTGATAGGATTGGTTTTCTGTCCCATAGTTTATTCCTCCACTGCTTGTTTGACGTCCAGGATGATGGTAACGTGGTTGGAACGCTTGCGGATGCGTCCGGCGCGGCCCTGCGGGCACGGGCGGATGCGCTTCAGCGTGCGGCCTTCGTCGACCATGATGGTCTTGACGATGACGTTGCCGGACTCAAGTTCCTTCGCCTGCTCAGGGTTCTTGGCTTCCCAGTTGGCGATGGCGCTGCGAAGCAGCGTCTCGAGGCGGACGGAGGCCTCCTTCTTGGAGAAGTGCAGGAGGTCCAGGGCACGGTTCACCTCCACGCCACGGACGGTGTCAGCGACGAGGCGCATCTTCCGCGGGGAAGTGGGGGCGTCTTTCAATACGGCGATAGCGGTCTGCTTCTTGGTCTCTTTCAGGCGCTCGGCCATCAGTCTTTTTCTCTTACCCATAATGTCAATCTCCTTTAAACATTATTTCTTATTGTTGCCTGCGTGGCCGCGGAAAGTGCGGGTGGGAGCAAATTCACCAAGCTTGTGACCGACCATGTTCTCAGTAACGTACACCGGAATAAACTTATTGCCGTTGTGGACTGCGATGGTGTGGCCGACAAAGTCAGGGGAAATCATGCTGGCACGGGACCAAGTCTTGACAACCTCTTTCTTCTTGCTACCTTCGTTCATAGCAAGAATTCTGTTCTCCAGGGCTTCCTGGATGTACGGTCCTTTTTTAAGTGAACGACTCATAATCTGTTAGTTTATTCCGTTATTTCTTACGTCTTTCGATGATGAACTTGTTGGAAGTCGCCTTCGGGTTGCGGGTCTTGTAGCCCTTTGCAGGCAGACCCTTACGGGAACGCGGATGTCCACCGGAGGCGCGGCCTTCACCACCACCCATCGGGTGATCGTGCGGGTTCATCACAACACCTCTGTTGTGCGGACGGCGGCCCAGCCAGCGGTTACGGCCGGCCTTGCCGAAGGATTCCAGATTATGATCGGGGTTGGAGACGGTACCGACGGTAGCGCGGCAGGTGGAGGGGACCATGCGGGTTTCGCCCGAAGGGAGGCGGAGGATCGCATAGTTGCCTTCACGGGCGGCGAGCTGGGCGAAGGTGCCGGCGGAGCGGGCCATCGCGGCGCCCTGACCGGGACGGAGCTCGATGGCGTGCACCAGGGTACCCACCGGAATGGCAGAGAGCGGGAGGCAGTTGCCGAGTTCAGGAGCCGCCTGGGCGCCGGACTCGACCACCTGACCGACCTTCAGGCCGTTCGGGGCGAGGATGTAGCTCTTCAGGCCGTCCTCATACTGGATGAGGGCGATGCGGGCGGAGCGGTTCGGATCGTACTCGATGGTGAGCACGGTGGCCTTGAATTCGTCGCGGTTGCGGACGAAATCGATCACGCGGTACATGCGCTTGTGTCCGCCGCCGCGATAACGCACGGTCATCTGGCCGGTGTTGTTGCGGCCGCCGGAGGACTTCAGAGGCTCGAGGAGCTTCTTGTAAGGCTTCTTCGCAGTGATTTCCTCGAAGGAGCTGATAGCTTTGTTACGCTGGCCGGGAGTTACCGGCTTGTACTTCTTGATTGCCATAGTTTATCCTCCTTCTTAGATGTTAGCGTAGAAATCGATCTTATCCTCACCAGCAAGCGTGACATACGCCTTCTTGAAGTGATTCATGCGGCCCTTGAGCAGGCCGGCCTTGGTGTAGCGCTGCTTGCGCTTGCCATGATAGTTCATGGTGTTCACGTCGGCAACGGTGACATTATACATCTGCTCGACGGCGGCCTTGATCTGAAGCTTGTTCGCCTTGCGGTCGACGATGAAACCGTAACGGTTCAGTTTCTCGCCCTGAGCCGTCATCTTTTCGGTTACGATTGGCTTAATTAAGATACCCATGTCGTTTTCTCCTTTACTTTACTCTTGCTGCGAGGATATCCTGAACGCCGTCGACGAGCACGAGGGAGTGAGCGTCCATGATGGCATAGGTATTGATCTCGTCAACGGTGATGACCTTCACGTCCGGAAGGTTGCGGGATGAAAGAAAAATATTGGCGGAATTCTCCGGAAGGACGAAGAGAACCTTGCGGTCACCGGCCTTGATGTTGGACAGGATGGTGAGCAGTTCCTTGGTCTTCGGGGCTTCCATGGCGAAGGGCTCGACCATCACGATCTTGCCTTCAGCGGCCTTGTAGGAGAGGGCGGAGCAGCGGGCGAGGCTCTTCACCTTCTTGTTGAGCTTGCTATCGTAGGTGCGGGGCTTCGGACCGAAGACGCGGCCGCCGCCGACGAAGATATTGGCCTTCAGGGAACCGTGACGGGCACCGCCGCCGCCCTTCTGGCGACCGAGCTTCTTGGTGGAGTAAGCCACCTCGCTGCGATCCTTGGTCTTGGAGGTACCCTGGCGCTGGTTGCGCATGTACTGGAGCACGTCCAGATAAATCACGTGGTCATTGGGCTCGATGCCGAACACACGCTCATCGAGGACGACCTTCTTTCCGGACTCGGTTCCGTCGATTTTGTAAACAGACAATTCCATAATTAAGCCTCCAGAATTAAATAAGAACCCTTGGCTCCGGGGACGGAACCCTTGATAACGAGAAGATTGTTCTCAGGGATGACTTTCAGGACTTCGAGGTTGAACACTTTCACGCGCTCGTTGCCCATGTGACCCGCCATGCGCATTCCCGGGAAAACGCGGGAAGGCCAGGAGGATGCACCCATGGAACCGGGGTGACGGAGACGGTTGTGCTGACCGTGGGTCTGCCCACCGACACCGGCGAATCCGTGACGCTTGACGACGCCCTGGAAACCCTTACCCTTGGAGGTACCGACAACGTCCACGAACTTGACGTCTTCCGTGAAGACATCGGCGACCGTGAGGACGTCACCGAGTTTGGGATCACCGGCGAAGTCGGCCTCGAACTCGACGACCTTCTTCTTGGGAGTGGTCCCTGCCTTAGCGAAATGGCCCTTCAGAGCCTTGCTGGTCTGCTTTTCTTTCTTTTCGTCATAGGCAAGCTGAACGGCGGCGTACCCATCGGTCTCGACCGTGCGAACCTGCGTGACAACACAAGGACCAGCTTCAACGACGGTGCATGGAACATTCTTTCCATCAGCACCGAAGACGGAAATCATTCCGACTTTCTTTCCAATTAAACCAGGCATTGGTGTTTGTTAATTAATTGTTACTTAATACTTTATGTACTTCCGCACATTTTTGCGGGCTGCAAAGATACGAAGAAAACCGCTGATTTCCAAATGAAACCAACGGTTTTCCACAAGTTTTTCAACAGTCCTACAACCTTTCCAGATCGGCCCAGCCGAACTTCGCCGGGTACAGCCAGGCGCGGTCGGTGCGCTCCATCACGCCGTAGTCCAGGGAGAGCTTGGGGCATTCGGAATAGGCCCGTTCCACGAAGGCGCGGTCGCCGATGCCGGTCTCCCAGCCCTGGAACTGCGCCATGACGTCGGGGACGTAGCGCTCCATTTCCTCGAGGATGACGGAGGCCTTCCACAGGAAGATACCGGAGTTCCAGAAGAACTCGCCGGTGCGGAAGAAAACCTCGGCCAGTTCCAGTGGGGGTTTCTCCGTGAAGGTCTTCACCTGCAGGGGGCGCTCCAGGTCCCAGGCGTTCTTGCCTTCCCGGACCTGGATATAGCCGAAGTTCACGTCCGGGGACCGGGGGACGATGCCCAGGGTCATCAGGACGTCATGCTCTCCCACGAAATCGAACATCTCCCCAACGGTCCGGGCGAAAAGTTCGTCGTCCCGGATCACGAGGTCGCACGGGGTGGCGACAATCAGGGCTTCGGGATCCCGCTTGATGATTGTGCAGGCAGCGTAGGCCATGCAGGGCGCGGTCTTGCGGCCGAGCGGTTCCAGAAGCAGGTTCTCCTCCGGAATCTCGGGCAGCAGGATGCGGGCGGTGCCGGCATAGCGTTCGAGGGTGACCACCAGGATGTTCTCCTTGGGCATAAAAGAGGCAAAACGGTCGTAGGTCATGCGAAGATACACGCCGGGGGAGGAAGGTCCGCCGGCCATGATGACGCAATAACAGTGTTTGTCCATTATATTATTATGCAGTTACGTGTACATGGGGATCCAGGCCTGGGGAAAATACTTCACCGAGGTCTGCGCACCGTCGAAGGTGACGGCGACCACGTCGAAGAACACTTCCCGGTCGGAACCGGTTTCATTCAGGTATTTCAGGGCGGCGGCGCTGATGCGGCGCTGCTTGCGGGCATCCACCCGCTCCTCGGGGGCAGCACCGGCGTCCATGCGCGCCTTCACCTCTACAAAATGTACGCCATCTCCGGCCTCGGAAATGATGTCCACTTCCAGGTGGCTCCCCTGCCAGTTTCGCTGGAGGATCCGGTGCCCGCGGGCTTCCAGGAAATGACAGGCCATCTCCTCCCCGAGCTTTCCGAGCGCACGCTTTCCCTTGGTTTCCATGGACTTATCCGAATTTGATGACGGTGACGCCCGAGCCGCCGAACTGGATGTGTTCGTCGGCCGCGGACACGACGCCCGGGACCGTCCGGGCATATTTCTGGATCTCCTCCCGGAGGGCGCCGGTGCCCTTGCCGTGGAGGATGCGGACGGAGCTGACGTCCAGCATGATGGCGTCGTCGATGTAGCGCATCACGTTCTCGATGGCCTCCCCCACCCGCTGGCCGCGGACATCCAGTTCCAGGCGGAAGTTCGCCTTGCGCTCGGCGATGCCCGTGTCATAGACCTGGCGCGGTTTCGGGGTCTCGCGCACGGCGGCGCGGTACTCGTTGGAGGTGACCCGCTCGACGCGGTCCAGCGGCAGTTTCGTGGAAAGGTTCCCCACAATGACGGTCACGGCCTTGGTCGAGACCTTCGCCACCTCTCCGGCCATCCCGCTGTCCTTGATGCGGACCTTCTCGCCCACCTTGAGGGGGGCGGTGCGGAAGGCGGCCAACTTGGCGGCCTCGTCATCGGCGGCATCCACCCCGGCCGGGTCCTCTTTGGCTCCCCGGCGGGCCTTGCGGGCTTTCTCGCGTTCCCTGCGCTCCTGGAGCGACTTGAGTTTCTTGTCCAGATACTCCTCGCGCTTGCGCTTGTCGTCCAGTTTCTTCTCCGCAAGGGCGCCCAGAAAGCCAGAAAGCTGCTCACGGGCACCCTTCGTGGCCTCTTTCTCGGCCTGGGTCTCCTTGATGGTGCGGATGGTGTTCTCCACCTGCTTGTTGGCGCTCCGGACAATCTCCTCAGCCTCCTTGCGGGCCTCGTCCAGGATGTTCTTGCGGAGCTGCTTGATGTCCTCCAGCTCCTTCTGGTAACGGTCCGTGACGGCCTCCAGGGTCTTGTCGGTCGCCCGGATCTTGGTCAGTTTCTCGTCCAGGGCGCGGCGGTTCCGGGCAATCTTGCGGAGGTTCCGCTCGATGCCCACGTACTCTTCGCCGGCCCGTTCCTCGGCATCCCTGACGATCTCCTCGGGAAGGCCCATCTTCCGGGCCAGTTCGAAGGCGAAGGAGTTACCGGGAAGGCCCATCTCCAGCTGGAAGAGCGGGGCGATATTCTTGGCGTCGAACTGCATCGCGCCGTTCACGACCCCCGTCTCGCCGGAGGCCGCGTAGAGTTTCAGGTTGGTATAGTGGGTGGTGATGACCCCGTAAGTGCCCCGGCGGTCCAGGTCGGCCAGGATGGCTTCCGCGATAGCTCCGCCTGCAGCCGGTTCCGTGCCCGAACCGAACTCGTCGATCAGCACCAGCGTCTTCCCGTCGGCCTCCGAGAGCATCGCCTTCATGTCGGCCAGGAAGGAACTGTAGGTGGAGAGGTCGTTGTCAATGGACTGGTCATCGCCGATGGACACCCGGATCCGGTCGAACACCGGCAGTTCCGAGGTCTCGGACGTGGGGATGAGCATCCCCCACTGGAACATGTACTGCAACAGGCCTACCGTCTTGAGGCACACCGACTTACCGCCCGCGTTCGGGCCGGAGATCAGGAGGATGTGCTTCCCCGGGGTCAGGGAGACGGTGAGCGGGACGATGGCGCGGCCTTCCTTCCGGAGGGCCCGCTCGAGGATCGGGTGGCGCGCCTTCCGGAGCGAGAGTTCCCCGCTCTCGGAGAGGACGGGCATCCCCGCGATGAAATCCAGGGCGACCCCCGCCTTCGCCATCAGGAAGTCGATCTCCCCGAGGAAGATGGCGGCGGCGCACAGGTCGGGGATGAACGGACGCAGGAACTCGGAGAACTCGTGCAGGATGCGCGCAATCTCGCGGGTTTCCGCGAACCGCAGTTCGGCGATCTCGTTGGTGAGGGCGACGATCTCGGCCGGTTCCACGAAGGTGGTCTTGCCGGTGGCGGACTCGTCGTACACGAAGCCCGGGAACTGGCGCTTCTTGGCCGAAGACACCGGGATGAGCATCTTGCCGTCCCGGATGGAAACGCTGGCATCGGCCTCCACGAGCCCGTCCTGCTGCGCCTTCCGCAGGATGGCGTTCATCCGCTTGGAGACGTTGATCTCCCGCTCGCGGATCGAGGTCCGGATCTCATAAAGCTTGTCCGAGGCCGTATCCTTGATTTCGCCGTATTTGTCCAGGATGGCGTCAATGCGGCGCTGCACCTCCGGAAAGCCCGGGAAACCCGAAGCCATCTGCTTGAGGGAGGGGTAGATGCCGTCCTTGATACCCCGGAAGAAGTTCGTGACCTTCCGGAGCGTTTCCAGCATGGTGCGCAGCCGTCCCAGGGAGAGCTGGTCGATGGTGGCGTTCTTGCCGATGGGTTCCAGGAAAGGGAGACAGTCGATATATCCGCTCGTCGGGAAGTTCTCCTCGAACATCAGGATAAGACGCATTTCATCGGTGAGCTGCAGGCGTTTCCGGATCTCGGAAGGGTCCGTGGAGAAGGTTTCCTCCTCCACCCGCGCGGCGGCATAATCCGTCGAGCAGCGGTCGGCGATCATCGTCCTGACGCGGTCAAATCCCAGTTTCTGTTCCAGTCTTTCCGGATGCTCCATTCCCCTATTCCTCCTTGCCCGTCTCCATGGCGCTGCCCAGCAGCCGCCGTAAATCCTGCATCGACTCCACCGCCAGCGCTTCGCCGCTGTGGACGAACCGCACGTCGCCGCTTTCCTCCGACACGACGATGATGTCGGCGTCGGTATCCTCGGACAGGCCGATGGCGGCGCGGTGCCGCATGCCGAACTGGGCGGGCAGGTCCGTCCGGTTGGTCATCGGGAGCTGGCAGCGGGCGGCGACAATCCGGTTACCGGAGATGATCATCGCCCCGTCGTGCAGCGGGGAGTTCTTGAAAAAGATGTTCATGATGAGCCGGCGGTTGATCTCCGCATCGAAGCGGTCGCCCGTCTCGATGATCTCGTCCATCGAGGACTGGTGCCGGATCACGATGAGGGCGCCGGTCTTCTCGGCCGACATGGCCCGAACGGCCTCGGCGAGTTCCTCCACGCTCCGGCTGCCCAGGCGCTCCTCCTTGATACCGAGGAGGCGGTTGAACAGGTCACCGGTGCGGCGGGAGATGCCCGTCTGCATGCCGACCCGGTTCAGCAGATGGCGGATTTCCGGCTGGAAGATGATGATGATCGCCAGCACGCCCACGTCCAGCAGGGCGTTCAGCAGCACCGTCATCATCCGCATGTTCAGGGCCGAAGCCACCGCCTGCGCCACCAGCAGCATGGTGAGTACCAGCACGATATTCAGCACGGTCGAGTCTCCCCGGATGCTCCGGAGGAGGAAAAAGATCAGCAGCGCGACCATCCCGATATCCAGGATGTCCGCCCAGCCGAACTGCAAAAAGTCGAATATGCCCAGCACCTTCACCATATCGGGGCAAAGTTACGAAATCTCCGCGTGATTTGCGAATTATTCTTGCCGGGAAAGGTCCGGCGCCCCAGGAAAGGCGGAAGGAGCCTTACAGGAGTTCCTTGAACTCGTGTACGCCGGTCAGCCCTTCCGTGAGGAGGGCGGCGGCAACGGCGCCGGCAGCGAGGCCTTCGCGACCGAAGGCTTCGTGGGTGAAGGTAAGGCGATCCACCTCGGAAGTAAAGGTAACCGTGTGGATACCAGGTACTTCACCGATGCGGTGGGCCGTGATTTCAGGCTCCACGCCGAGGCCCGCCTCGACCAGGTTGCCCAGGCTCTTGGCCGTGCCGGAGGGGGCATCCAGCTTGTGGATATGGTGCGTCTCCTCCACGGCAGGGGTGTAACCGTTGCCCTTGAGCATCTTGCTCACCTTCTCCACGGCGGCAAAAAGGGCATTGACCCCGAGGGAGAAATTGGAAGCGTAGATAAGCGGCGTGCCGGCCTCCTCGAAGGCCTTGAACACATCGGCCTCGATGTCGTTCCAGCCGGTGGTCCCCACCACCGCGGCCTTGAAGTGCTTGGCGATGAAGGGATAATTGGCCTTGAACGCGTCCGGCCAGGTAAAGTCGATGACGACGCACTCCCGGGCGAGTGCCGGGTCGATGCTGCAGATATCCTCGCTCGCTGCGGCGATTTCAATACCCCGGCGCTGCAGTTCCTTTTCCACCATGTGGCCCATCCGGCCGTATCCGCTGATGACTACTTTCATAAGATGGCTTTGTAAAGTTTGATATATTGCTCCACGGCGGTCTCCAGGTCGGCGACAAGGACATGCTCGTCGTCGCGGTGCGCCACGGTGATGCTCCCCGGGCCACAGATAGCCTTGTGGGTGAAATTCTTCAGATGCGGCGCGTCGCTGCCGAACGCCACGCTCTTGGATGGGATTCCCTCGACGGTCCAATACCTCGCCGGCGTGTCACCCCCGCGGGGCGAGACGGTGAGGGATGCGGGAATTGGCGCGGACGGGAGGTGGTTTGCCTCCGCGTCGCTCCGCGACCCTATACGGGCAAATGCTCCAGGGAACCACCTCCCGTCCGCGGCCTCGTTCATCCAAGCTGAAACTGCCTCGTCGGAGACGAAGGTCGTGCGGAAATAGATGCGGCAGGTGAGCTCCGGGGAGAGGATGTTCTGCGGGTTGTCGCTCTTCAGAAGGCCGATGTTCCAAGTGGTCTCGCCCAGGATCGGGTCCAGGCCGAAGTCCTTCGCTTTCAATTGGTTCACGAACTCCACGAACAGGTTCACAGCACTCACGCCATACTGCGGATACCCCGAATGGAACGCCTCCCCGGTGAACTTCAGGTCGAACGACTTGGTCCCCTTGGAGGCCGATACCATGCAATTGTCCGTGGGCTCTCCCACGACCAGGTACGGAGCCCGGAAGTCCGTCTTCGCGAACGCCTTCGCGCCCCACGACCCCGTCTCCTCGCCCGCAAGGAGCAACAGTCCGAAGTCCGTGCACCCCTCCTCCGCGAGCCGCTGGCACGCGCTCACCATCGCGAACACCTGCCCCTTCGCATCGCACGCCCCCCGGCCGTAAACGGCCGTGTCAGTGAGCGTTGGCTGAATATACGGCGGAACCGTATCGAGGTGCGAGCAGAAGACGATGCGGGGAGTGCCCCAGGTCAGGAGGAGATTCAGGGTGCCGTCACCGACTTCATCGACCCGCAGGGCAGGGCGGTTGGAAGCCGGAAACAGGCCCGGGAGGGTCTCCACGAGCCATTCGGCCACCTTCCGCTCCTTTCCCGAAGTGGAATCGATGTTCAGAAAATCCCGGAAGAAGCCCCAGTCCATAGCCTACTCCGCCAGGAGGCCTTTCTCCAGGAGGAGCTGGGCGATCTGGACGGCGTTGGTGGCGGCACCCTTGCGGAGGTTGTCGCTCACGCACCAGAGGTTGAGACCGTTCTCCACGGAGAAGTCGCGGCGGATGCGGCCCACGAAGACCTCGTCCTTGCCCTCGGCGAAGCGGGGCATCGGATAGACCTTGTTCTCCGGATCGTCCTGGATCACGACGCCGGGCATCGCGGCCATCAGGGCGCGGGCCTCGTCCAGGTCGTACGGCTGGCGGAATTCCACATTGACACTCTCAGAATGACCGCCCCAGACCGGGACGCGGACGGTGGTGGCGCTGACGGCGATGGTGTCGTCGCGGAGGATCTTGCGGGTCTCGTTGACCATCTTCATCTCCTCCTTCGTGTACCCCGTCTCCAGGAAACTGTCGATATGCGGAAGGATATTCAAATCAATGGGATGCGGGTAGAAGTCGGCGGTGCCGCCGGCCCGTTCGGTCTTGAGCTGGTTCACGCCCTTCTGGCCGCTGCCGCTCACGCTCTGGTACGTGGACACCACGATACGCTTGATGCCGTAGGCCTTCTGGAGGGGAGCCAGGGGCATCAGCATCTGGATGGTGGAGCAGTTCGGGTTGGCGATGATGTAGTCATCGGGGCCCAGGACGTCGCCGTTGATCTCGGGGATGACCAGCTTCTTGGTCGGGTCCATGCGCCAGTAGGACGAATTGTCCACGACGCGGCAGCCCACGGCTGCGAATTTCGGGGCCAGCTCGCCGGAAGCGGCGCCGCCGGCGCTGAAGATGGCGACGGCCGGACGATGGGCGATGGCCTCATCGGCACTCATCACCGTCCACTCACGGCCTTGAAACAGGACTTTCTTCCCCCAGGAACGGGAAGAGGCGACAGGGAAAAGCTCCGTAACGGGGAAATTACGCTCTTCCAACACTTTCAACATTTTGGAGCCGACCAGACCGGTTGCTCCCACGACTGCTACTTTCATAATTCGTTTTACAATTAACCGCTACAAATTTAATGAATTATTTTAAAATATCATTCAGTAAACTGGCAGCCGCCTGCCGCGCCCCTTCTCCGGGGCCCTGAATGACGATGGGCGTGGGGTGGAAAGCGCTGCGGATGAGGATCGCATTCTCCGTCCCGCGCAGGTGGTACGCCGGGTGGGTCTGCGGGACCTGCTGGACGCGGATGCCGGCCCGGTAGGAGGCTCCTTCTTTCACTAAATAAGCGACGAAGCGGCGGCGGCAGCCGGAGCGGAGGGCCTGGCGGTGGGCCTCGGCGAAGACGGGTTCCATCTCGGCAAGGCCGCGGTAGAAGTCCTCCAGGGACACGCCGAACAGGGCTCCCGGGATCAGGGGGCGGATCTCCACATCGGCCTCCTCCAGGCGGACGCCGGCCTCGCGGGCGAGGATGAGGAGTTTCCGGAGCGCATCGCGGCCGCCGAGGTCCAGGCGCGGGTCGGGCTCGGTGAGCCCTGCCTCCTGCGCTGCCCGCACGAGCGAAGCGAACGTCGGACCTTCCCCGTAGGCGCTCAGGATCTGGTTCAGGGTGCAGGACACGACCGCCTCGATGGACAGGATCTCGTCGCAGCTGTTCGCGCCGATGGCGAGGGACTCGAGCATCGGCAGGGCCGCACCCACCGTGGTTTCATAGCGGAAAAAGCAGCCGTTCTCGCGGGCGGCGGCATGCATCGCGGCGTATTCGACATAAGGGACCGCGAAGGACCGCCGGTTGGAGGAAACGATATGGATTCCGGCCCGGAACAGGTCCGGATAGCGCCGGTACAGGGTTTCGCTGTCGGTCGCGTCCACGAAGACGGACCCCTTGGGAGCCAGGTCAATGACGGCATCCACAAAGTCGCCCGCCACGGCCCCGTCCAGGTCGGAGACCCCGCCCAGGTCAATGCGATAGCGTTTGCTGTCGGCCAGGCCCGCGACGCGGAGCGCTTTTCCCGTGCGTTCCGCTACGGTGGCGGCGCTTCGGCCGACCATATCGGCCAGCGCCTTTCCCACCGCCCCGAACCCGGCGATGAACAGGTTGATCTCCTTGACGGGCCGCGTCTCAAAGAAGGCCCGGTGCAGGGCCTGCAGGGCAGGAAGCGCCACGCTTTCCCGGACGCGGACGAGCACGTCGAAACCCTCGACGGACACCGCGAGCGGGGCGATACCCGCGCTCCGCAGCGTCTCATGGACCTGTCCGTCCACCGACGCGAAATCGCTCTCCTGCGTGCCTACCAGGCAGATTTCGCCTCCGGAAGATGTGACGCCGATCCACGGCGACGCATCGGAAGCGGACGAGATGCGGGTAAACCGGCCCGCCGGGGCAAAGGTATTCCGGATTTCGATGTCAATGCCGGCCTCCATTGCCGGCGCAACCGTCGGCGCATAAAGCACCTTGGCGCCGTGCTCCGCCATATCCAGCGCAGCACGATACGACATCTCAGGGACGGTGCGGGCAGCGGGAACCTGCTTCGGGTTCGCCGTCATGATGCCCGGCACATCGGTCCAGATCTGCAGGGATTCCGCCTGCAGGGCAGCCGCGTACAGCGCGGCGCTGTAGTCGGACCCGCCACGGCCAAGCGTGCAGATCTTACCGGAAGAATCGCAGCAGATGAAGCCAGGCGCGACGATAATTCCTGCGCCGGTGGCAGACGCGGCGGCGTGAATCCGTTGATAAGTAGCAGGAAGATCGTCTTTGACGACGAGTTTCCGTGAATCGGCCCAATGGACCTCGTACCCGTCGCAAGCGAGTTTCCGCGCAAGGATCCGCGTGGACAGCAACTCGCCGAAGGTGACTTTCTCATCGGCAGGCGCAGCCGCCATCTCCTCGAAGAGTTGACCGATCTCCGCAGCAGCATCGGCCCGCTCCGCGCCGGTAAAGAGCCTTCTCACGATGGCTAAATGTCTCTCCTTCAGCGCCGCCAGACCGGAATCATTCCCCGCGGCACAGGCCAGCAGCCCGTCCGTGCACCCGCTGATGGCGGAACTCACGAGGACGACGCGCCCCTTGGCCGTCTCCCCGCCCACAATATCCAGCACCCGCGACATCGCCGTGGCATCCGCCACCGACGACCCGCCGAATTTCAAGACTCTAAAACCCATCGCATTTTGATCAACTTGCCAAAGGTACGAAATCTTTGCGCAAATCGCACCCCTTTTTACAAATACTCTCCTCCTTATCAGCCCTCTTTCCGGGGTTGCTTGTATCGTCCTGAAACAGGTTTACCGCCCTGAAGCAGGTTTACCGAGGTTAGGAACCTTCTGATTTACAATCTAATGACTATCAATAACTTGCAAAACGCGAAGTGCCAACCCTCCTACAAAAAGAGCAGGGTGGGCATCAACCGATTTATAACCTCCTGAATGGCAACGCATTGCATAAGTGCCGGTTCCAAACCTGCGATGCCGCACCCCCCGGCGCAGGCGAAAACAGGCCGGGCGCGTAGGATTTTTAAGAATTTTTCGTAACTTAGCGACCGGTTATAGAAAGAAGGTTATCATGTTTACTCTCAAGGGATGCGGAACGGCGCTGTTTACGCCGTTCAAGGACGGAAAACTGGACGAGGAGGCCTTTGCGGCCACCGTCCGGCGGCAGGTCGATGCCGGTATCCATTTCCTGGTGCCGCTCGGAACGACGGGCGAGACACCGTGCCTCAGCGTGGCGGAGCGCCAGAAGGTGCTCGCCCTCACGCGGGAGAATGCGCCCGGCCTCAAGCTCCTCGTGGGCGGTGGGACGAACTCGCTCACGGCCACGCTGGAGAATCTCTCCCAGCTGCCGGATGCCGATGCGTATCTCATTGTGGTCCCGTACTATAACAAGCCCAACCAGACCGGCCTGTACGAGTACTACAAGGCCGTGGCGGAAAGCACGGACAAGCCCATCGTCATCTACAACGTCCCCAGCCGCACGGGAGCGAACATCACGGCGGAAACCACCCTCCGCCTCGCGGAGGAAGTGCCCAACATCATCGCGGTGAAGGAAGCCTCCAGCAACTACAAGCAGATCAGCGAGATCCTCCGCTGCAAGCCCGAAGGGTTCAGCGTCCTGTCCGGCAACGACGACGAAACGCTGTCGCTGATGGCTACCGGAGCCGATGGTGTCATCTCCGTCGCCTCGAACGTCGCCCCGCGCGAGATGGTCCAGCTCGTGGAGGCCATGCAGCGGGAAGACCTCCCGGCCGCCCGTGCCCTGCATTACCGGCTGATGCCCCTGTTCAAGGCCTGCTTCGTGGAGCCCAACCCCATCCCCGGCAAGGCCGCCATGGCCCGCCTGGGCCTGATGGCCAATGAACTCCGCCTCCCGCTCGTCCCGGCGTCGGAGAAAACCGAAGCGCTGATCGCAAAAACACTGGAGGAATTATGGAAATAACGCTCGAACGTTTCAACGAAGTGATCGAAGGCCTGGAGAAGGGCCAGATCCGGGTTGCGGAAAAGAAGGACGGCCAGTGGGTCGTCAATACCTGGGTGAAGGAAGTCATCCTCGCCGGGTTCCGGCTCGGGGCCATCACCGACATGTCGGAAGGCCAGTTCCCGTTCTTTGACAAGACCACCTTCCCGGTCCGGAAGTTCGCGGCCACGGACGGCGTGCGCATCGTCCCGGGCGGGTCCAGCATCCGCCGCGGCGCCTACCTCGCCCCCGGCACCATCGTCATGCCCCCTTCTTATATCAATGTGGGTGCCTTTGTCGATGAGGGGACGATGGTCGATTCCCACGTGACCATCGGCTCGTGCGCCCAGGTGGGCAAGCACATCCATATCTCCGCCGCGACACAGATCGGCGGCGTGCTGGAGCCTGCCGGCGCCATGCCCACGATCATCGAGGACGGAGCCTTCATCGGCGGCAACTGCGGCATCTATGAAGGGACCATCGTGCAGGAAGGCGCGGTCGTCGCCTCGGGCGTGATCATCACCTCCTCCACCGCCCTCTTCGATGCCACGAAGGGCGAATTCGTCCCCCGCAACGCCGACGGACGCGTAGTCGTCCCCCGCGGGGCCGTCGTCGTCTCCGGCTCCAAACCCATCATCCGGGGCGGCAAAGCCCTGGAAAGCGGTGTCCATCTGTACTGTCCCGTCATCGTCAAATACCGCGACGAAAAGACATCAGGCAGCGTCCAGTTGGAAGACCTCCTGCGCTGAAGCTTATCCACGGAAAAACGATGGTTTTCCCGTGGATTTTTTTATCTTTGTAGATTGAATTCTTCAAACGAAAGCTATCCGGTATGAAGAGCATCGCCCGCTTTGCCATCCTGGTCCTCCTCGCCCTCACGGCGTGCAAACGGCAGGACACCGTCACGGTCATCGTCTCCCTGGACGGAAACCGCTGGGACTACCCGACGCTGTATGAAATGCCGTTCTTCGACAGCCTCGCGACCGTGGGCGTGTCGGCGGCTATGGAACCCTCTTTCCCGGCATCGACCTTCCCGAACCATTACACGATGGCGACGGGCTGCGTCCCGGACCACAACGGCATCGTCAACAACAGTTTCCGCGACCCGGATGACGGCTCGCACTACGCAATGCGGGATTCCTCCAAGCGCTTCAACCCCAAGTATTACCTGAAGGAACCCATCTGGATCACGGCCCAGAAGCAGGGTCTCCGTACCGCCAACATCTACTGGCTGGGCGGCGACGTGGCCATCCAGGGCCAGTTCCCGACCTACTGGCGGAACTGGAACGAGCAGCCGCACTGGACCTTCGAGGAGCGCGTGGACGAAGCCGTCCGCCTGGTGAGCCTCCCGAAGGAGGAACGCCCGCGCCTGGTGATGGTCTATTTCGACGAGCCCGACCACACCGGCCACGTCTCCGGTCCCGTTTCCGGCGAAACGGCGGAGATGACGCACTACATGGACAGCCTCATGCACGACTTCTACCTCCGGCTGATGAAACTCCCCTATGCGAAGAAGATCAACTTCATCCTCGCCGGCGACCACGGCATGACCGATATCAGCCCGGACCGGTTCGTCTCCTGGGCCGAGGCGGTCGATGAAAGCTGGGTGGAAGACGTCGCCGGTTCCACGCCCACCAGCATCTTCTGCAAGGAAGGGTATGTCGATACGGTCTTCAACGCCATCTCCCGGATTCCCCACCTGAACGTGTACCGCCACGGGGAGCTGCCGGATTCCCTGAACTACGGGACCTCCGACCGCCTGGGCGACGTGATCGTGTGCCCGGACCTGGGCTGGCAGTTCAATTTCGCCCCTTCCCGGAGCCTGGGCGCCCACGGCTTTGCGCCGCAGGAGACCGATATGCTCGTGGCCTTCCGCGCCATCGGCCCCGACTTCAAGAAGGGCTATGCGGCCGCGCCCTATGAGGAAGGACGTCTTGCCGGCTTCAAGAACATCGACCTGTACCCGCTCCTGTGCCGCCTGCTGGGCATCCAGCCCGCGCCGGTGGACGGCAGCCTCGACCGGATCGAACAAATCCTAAAATAGCAACACTAAAAGAATAACACTATGAAACTAGACGGAAGACGGGAAAGCTCCAATGTTGAGGACCGCCGGGGAATGAGCGGCGGCAAGGCGGCCGGACTGGGCCTGGGCGGTATCGCCATCGTGGCCATCATCACGTTCCTGATGGGCGGAAACCTGGGCGACGTGGTCCAGAATGTCCAGAATGCCGGAGGCATCGGCGCCATGACCGAGCAGACCTCCTATGAACCCACGGCCGAGAACGAGGCCCTCGCCAAGTTCTCCCGCCAGATCCTCGCCTCCACGGAGGATGTCTGGAGCGCTTACTTCAAGCGGAACGGCATCGGCACTTACCGGAACCCGACCCTGGTGCTGTACACCGGCACCACCTCCACCAGCTGCGGCACCGGACAGGCCGCCATGGGCCCGTTCTACTGCTCCGGTGACGAGAAACTGTACATCGACCTGAGCTTCTTCTCCACCATGCGGCAGCAGCTCGGGGCCGACGGCGACTTCGCCTATGCCTATGTCATCGCCCACGAGGTGGGCCACCACGTCCAGAACCTGCTCGGCACCCTCGGGCAGGCGCACCAGCAGATGGCCAAGATGTCCCAGGCCAATGCCAACCGCGTGAGCGTCCGCATCGAGCTCCAGGCCGACTTCTACGCCGGCGTCTGGGCCCATTACGAGAATACCATGTTCGATTCCATCGAGGACGGCGACCTGATGGAGGCCATCAACTGCGCCTCCGTCATCGGCGACGACTACCTCCAGAAGAAATCGCAGGGATATGCCGTGGAGGAATCCTTCACCCACGGCACCGCCGCCCAGCGCATGCGCTGGCTCAAGAAGGGCATGCAGACGGGCGACATCCGTCAGGGAAATACGTTTGAACTCAGTGATAATCAGTTATGAGTAAACACTTCACCTTACCTTACGAAGGAGGGCTGATCGAGAAGGACCTTCCGAAGGGCATCCTCCACAACTATGAAAAAATCTGGACCGAGATCTATCCGGAATCCCGGCCTGCCTCGTATGCCGTCGCCGACATGATCGTCGATGCCATCAAGGCCTGCCCCGAAGGGCGGCTGTTCCGGCTGGGCCTGAGCACGGGCACCACGCCCACGTCCCTGTACAACGAACTCACCCGCCGCTACCAGGCCGGCCTGGTCTCGTTCCGGAACGTGGAAGTCGTTTCCATTGACGAATACTACCCCTCCTCCGGAGACGTCCTCCAGAGCCGCAACCACCGGCTCCATGAGGCCCTCCTGGACAAGGTGGACATCCGCAAGGAGAACATCCTCATCCCGGGCACCGACATCCCGCAGCAGTACGTGTCGGCCTACTGCGCCGAATTCGACAAGAAGGCGCGGAACCTGGACCTGCTGGTCGTCGGCGTGGGTGAAGAAGGGCAGGTGGGCTTCAACGAGGCCGGCAGCAACGAAAAGACCCGTACCCGCACCGTCCGCCTCTCCTACAAGTCCCGCAAGCGCCAGGCGAAGAACTTCAACCACGACATCTCCGCCACCCCGCAGAGCGCCATCACCATGGGCATCGGCACGATGCTCACCGCCGGACGCATCGTCCTGATGGCCTGGGGCGAAGACAAGGCCAAGGCCGTGAAGGCCATCGCGGAAGGGCCCATGGACCCGGCCTGCCCGGCCTCCCTGCTGCAGCGCCACGACCACATCCACTTCTTCGTGGACGAGACGGCCGCCAGCCTCCTCACCCGCGTGGTCGCCCCCTGGCTCGTCGGCCCCTGCGACTGGACGCCCAAGTTCATGCGCAAGGCCGTTGTCTGGCTGTGCCAGACCGTCAGGAAGCCCATCCTGAAGCTCACGGAAAAGGACTATCTGGAGAACTCCCTCGGCGAACTGCTCGAGAAATACGGCCCGTTCGACAAGATCAATATCGGGGTCTTCAACGACCTCCAGCATACCATCACCGGCTGGCCGGGCGGCAAGCCGGGCGCCGAGGCCGAGGACGCCACGCGCCCCGTATCGGCCAAACCGTTCCCGAAGACCGTCCTGATCTTCTCCCCGCACCCGGACGACGACGTGATCTCCATGGGCGGCACATTCATCCGCCTGGCTACCCAGGGGCATGACGTGCACGTCGCTTATGAGACCTCCGGCAATGTGGCGGTCCACGACGACGTGGTGCTCCAGCACATGGACGCAGCCTTCCAGCTGGGCTTCGCCGACAAGTTTGCCGAGGCGAAGGCGCTCGTGGACAGCAAGCGTCCCGGCGAGCCCGAACCCCGGGCCCTCCTGGAGATGAAGGGCGCCATCCGGCGCAGCGAGGCCCGCAGCGCCGTCCGCTCCTTCGGCCTGAACGACAATACGAACGCGCACTTCCTGAACCTCCCGTTTTACGAGTCCGGCGGCATCAAGAAGAACCCGCGCACCCAGGCCGACGTGGACATCATCAAGGAACTGATCAGCCGGCTCAAGCCGCACATGATCTTCATGGCGGGCGACCTGGCCGACCCGCACGGGACGCACCGCGTGTGCACCGAGGCGGCCCTGGAAGCCGTGGAGCAGCTCAAGGCGGAAGGCAACGAGTGGATCAACGACTCCCACATCTGGCTCTATCGCGGCGCCTGGATGGAGTGGGAGCTGGGCCGCGTGGACATGGCCGTCCCGCTGAGCCCGGACGAGGTGGTGATGAAGCGCCACGCCATCTTCCGGCACCTCTCGCAGAAGGACATCGTCCCGTTCCCGGGCGAGGATCCGCGCGAATTCTGGCAGCGCGCCGAAGAGCGCACGCAGAACACAGCCAAGCTCTATGACGAGCTGGGTATGGCTGAATATCAGGCAATTGAAGTATTCTTAAAATTGTGTTAGCATTATGAAAATCATCATCCGCAACAATGCGAAAGAAGGGTCCCTGTGGGCTGCGCACTACATTGCCGCCAAGATCAACGAGAAGGCGGCCCGGACCGACAAGCCCTTCGTGCTGGGTCTGTGCACCGGATCCACCCCCATCGACACCTATGCCGAACTTATCCGCATGGTCAAGGCCGGGGAAGTGTCCTTCAAGAATGTGATTTCCTTCAATATGGATGAATATGTGGGCCTGCCGGTGGACCATCCGGAGAGCTACCACTCCTTCATGCACCGCTACCTGTTCGACCACATCGACGAACCGGCGGAGAACATCCACATCCTGGACGGCAACGCCCCGGACACCGTGGCCGAGTGCGCCGCCTATGAGGAGGCCATCGTCGCGGCCGGCGGCTTCGACCTGTTCCTCGGCGGCGTGGGCGAAGACGGCCACATCGCCTTCAACGAACCGTTCTCCTCGCTGAGCTCCCGCACGCGCGTGGTCACCCTCACCCAGGATACCCGGGAAGTCAATGCCCGCTTCTTCGGCGGTGACCCGGAGGCCGTGCCCGCCCAGGCGCTCACCGTGGGTGTCGCCACCGTGCTCTCCTCCCAGGAAGTGGTCATCCTCGCCTTCGGCTCCAAGAAAGCCCGCGCCCTGAAGGACGCCATCGAGGGCCCGATGTCCCACTACTGCACCCTCTCCGGCCTGCAGAACCACCCCGCCGGCACCATCGTCTGTGACGAGGCGTCCATCGGCGAGGTCAAGGTGAACAGCTATCGTTATTTCAAGGCCGTCGAAGCTGCGGAGAACCGGTAATTATGAAAAAGTTGATCCCTATCCTGTGCACGCTGGCCCTGGCCGCGTGCACAGCCGTTTCCGAGAACCCCATCCTCACCGTCGAGGGCGGCCAGATCCAGGGTGTCCAGCTTGCGGATGCCCCCGGTGTAACCGTTTATCGCGGCATTCCTTACGCGGCTCCGCCCATTGGTGAGAACCGGTGGCGGGCACCGCAGCCCGTCATCCCCTGGGAAGGCGTCCGCCAGTGCGACAAGTTCGGGCATCCGGCCTTCCAGGCGGCCCACTATCCCGGCGGCTACACCACCGAGTGGGGCTACGGCGACGAAGCGCCCTACAGCGAGGACTGCCTCTATCTGAACGTATGGACCAAGGCCCCCGGACAGGTGGACAAGAAACTGCCCGTGGCCGTGTGGGTATTCGGCGGCGGCCTCCGCGAAGGCTGGGGCAGCGAGCCGGAGTTCGACGGAAAGAACTGGGCCGGAAAGGACGTCGTCCTGGTCTCGTTCAACTACCGTGTGGGCCCGTTCGGCTTCTTCGCGCATCCGGAACTCTCCGCGGAGGACCCGGAGCACGCCACCGGCAACTGGGGCACGCTGGACCAGATCCGGGCGCTGCAGTGGGTGAAGGCCAATATCGCCCAGTTCGGCGGTGATCCCGACAACGTGATGCTGTTCGGCCAGAGCGCCGGTGCCCGGAGCACCAAGTTCCTGTGCGCCTCCCCGCTCACCAAGGGCCTGTTCAACAAGGCCGTCATCATGAGCGGCAGCGGCTTCACGGACCCGAACAAGCCGCAGCAGCCCATGTTCCCGGGCGGTCCCGCCCTCCCTGCCCAGAAGCAGCCCACGCTCGCCGAGGCGGAACAGTCCGTCCAGGAAGTGATGGATTGGGCGAACCTGACCGACCTCAAGAAGATGCGCGCCGCCTCCACGGAGACCATCTTCGCCCTCCCCGGCATTTACACCAGCGTGACGGGCAAGCGCAGCGTCCTGTCTTCGATGCCCATCACCCCGTACATCGACGGTTACGTCCTGAACGAAGGCTTCGACGAGGCCTGCGTGGACGGCACCCTGGCGCAGGTTCCCTATATGATCGGCTTTACGCTGAACGACGCGGGCAACATGGCGCCCGGTATCGGGGACTTCTGCCTGAACCGCGAGCAGGCCGGCGGCAAGGCCTGGGCCTACCAGTTCGCCCGCCCGCTGCCCACCGACGGCCGTCCCAACGTGCTGCAGGGAGCCTTCCATTCCTCCGACCTCTGGTATGTGTTCAAGTCGCTGGAGCATTGCTGGCGCCCCTGGACCCAGGGTGACTGGGACCTCTCCGAGAAGATGCTCACCGCCTGGTCCAACTTCGCCAAGTACGCCGACCCGAACGGTCCTGACGGCGGCGACTGGAAGCCCTTCACCGCCGATTCGCAGGAATTCATGGTCTTCAAGCTGGATGACGCGGACCACGAAGCCTCCGCCGTGGGCCAGCCCATCCAGGCCCCCCGGCCCGCCTTTGGCGCCCGGCCGTAAAGGTTCGAAGAACCCTCAACCTTGCCCGCAGGTCCATGATTGGACCTGCGGGTATTTTTATACTTTCGAAAGGGTAAACAGCACCAGCCCGCCGCCCAGGAGGAGGAAGAAGAGGATGCGGAGGACGAACATCAGGAGGCCGGTCTTGACCGTGAGCCAGAAGGCGCTCTTGTTGCTCACTCCCAGCCACTGCCGATAGTCCAGGAACAGCAGCAGGCCGGTCAGGAGGAGGCCCACATCGGCACTCTTCCCCCAGGTCACCAGCAGGGACAGGAACATGAAGACACAGAACTGGCAGAGGACATAGGCCGATGCAGCAGCGGCGCCGGAAACGCTGATTTCGGTCTTCCGGAGCAAGAAGGCCATCGCCAGCCACATCAGCAGGAAAGTGCCCAGGAACATGGGAATGCCCTTGCTGCGGATATCGGCCTCCAGGGCTGCCAGGGACTCCTTCCAGGGCGTGTCCACCCGCTCCGGATAGAGGTCCAGGCGCGACAGGAGGATGGCATCGGCCGCCGTCTGGACCAGGACTTCCATAAACTGGACGGTGGTCGTATCGGACTCCGCATACTCCGCTGCATTCTTGCTTTTCTGGAGGGCCGTCAGGACCTTGTCCCAGGTAGAATCCAGGGAGGACTTCGGCTGCACGACGGCCAGAAGCAGGGTGATGACCGAGTAGAACACGAGAAGCGCCGTGAAGGGCGCCAGGTAGCGCTCGTGCTGCCCGTGCTGGATATAATCGCGCATCAGGTAGCCGGGCCGGAAAATCAGCTGGGTGAAAGTCCGTTTGGCATCGTCATTCAGGAAGGGGATGGCCTCCCGGGTGCCCATATAGACGCCTTTCCGGTCCTTCACCTCCCGGACTTTGCGCGGCTTGCGCCAGGGGTTGTATCCCAGGATCACGTAGATGGAAAACAGGCGGAACCGCGGGCCCAGCCAGGGGCTGGACCGGAACAGCGCCGGGAAGGACGGCACATACCGCTTCGTAACGGCCATATAGGCCTGATACTCCTCGCCGAAATCGTTCACCAGGCGCTTTTCCTCGCTCCGGACCTGCCGGGTCAGGAAGAAGGCCTCCACGGCAAACACCATCACTGCCCAGAAGGACCAGAGATACACCATGACACCGGCGTCGAGGATATACACGCCCAGCAGCATCGGATTCCGGCAGACGCCGTAAGGTCCGTCCGTCATCAGGTGTTTGGTCCGGGGCGCCACCTCGTACCCGTAGGCATCGAAAGGATTGCCCTTGCCTACGCGACGCATATAGACTATGCTCCAGATGCTCAGTGCAAGGCCCGCGAGAACCAGGATCACGGCCACAATCACCTGCATCGGCGAGTCCGGCACATAGGGGAAGCCCCTTCCGGAAACCACCCACATCAGCGCCGGGATGCCCAGCACGAACAGGATGAGCCCCAGCAGATATCCGAAAATATTACGCATGGGATACGGATTCTTTCCGCCCGCGACCCCGGATCACGCCCACGTAGGTCAGCAGGACAATGTTCATCATCAGCGAGTACAGGATGGCGGGAATGGCCATTTCATCGCTGGCGAAGATGAGCGGGCTGGAGGCGATGGCGATCGCCTGCGCCGCGTTCTGCATCCCCACCTCGATCACCACCGTCCTGCGCTGCTGCGGGCTGTTTTTCACCAGCCGGGACAGGAGGGAGGAAAGGCCGATGGCCACGAGGATCAGCGCCGTCACGCAGAGCCCCAGGATGCCGATATTGTCCAGGATAGTCCGATGGTGCTGGATGTAGAAGATGGTAATCAGCAGGAGCAGCAGCGGAAATGCCAGCTTCGAGAGCACCTTGTCCGTCTTCTCCGCCGCCTTCGGCCAGGCATAATGGAGGCCGATGCCCAGCAGCACCGGCAGGAGCATCAGCACGAGGTTCTGTTTGATGAGATTGCCCACGGGAAGGACAATGCCCACGCTCTCCCCCACCAGCCGCGTCGCCCAGCTCATGATCACGGGAATCGTGAACAGGGTGATGATGCTGCTCAGCGCCGTCAGCGTCACCGACAGGGCCACCTCGCCACCGGCCAGCTTGGAGAACACGTTGGAGGAACTTCCTCCCGGGCAGCAGGCAATCAGCACCAGGCCGATGAAGAACACCGGCGGCAGCCGGAACAGGCGCGCCAGGCCCAGCGCGATGAGCGGAAGCAGAATCAATTGGCCCACCATCGCCACCACCAGGGGCCACGGACAGCGGAACACTTTCCCGAAATCTTCAAACCGGAGCGACAGCCCCAGGTCGAACATCAGGAGCGTCAGGATAGGCAGTACAATCCAAATGGTATTCATTCTCTGTTTCTACGAGTTAGCGAGGGATAGGCCTCCACGGCATCCCGGAAGGTCAGGCCGGCGTTCCGGCGCAGCCAGTCCTGGAACTCCACCTTGAAACGGAAACCCTTGCCCAGGTACCGTTCAAAGAAGGCACGGAGGTCCTGGGAGCATACTATATTGGGTTCAATGGCTTCATCCAGGGACACGGGAACCTGCCTGTTCGCCGCGCTCCGCCGGGCCTTCGACTTGGAAGTCAACAACTCCGGGAGGGTTGCCCGGATGATGTCCTCCAGGTAATCCCGGTCCTCCACGTCGGTAATCTGGAAATGGTCCCGGGCGCTGGGATAAGGCGGACGCAGCACCACTTCGTTCAGGACGGCCTCCCCGGCATCGGTCACCTTGATATACAGGTTGTTGTCGCAGATGAGGCCGAACAGGATCCCATCGCAGTAAATGCAATAGTCCCCCATCATCTTCTTCACGGCAATCTCCCCCGCGCCGGAGCACTGGTCCACGATGAACTGGACAAAGTCTTCATTACAAGCCATAGCTTCCCATTCTATGACCCAAATTTAGCACAAATGACCGGGATGTACAAGTTTTGGCCGCGATATTGAGGCTGTGACGAATCCCCGCAAATCATCACTGGGCGGCGTACACCCGAATATCCGAGAGGGGATTCCGGCCGGTAGAGGCCCCGACGGTCAGTTTCGAAACGGTGATCCGGATATGCTTGATGCGCTTGTCGAGTCCAGGGGCGATTTCCCGGACATCGGTCAGGCACATGAATTTCCGCCGTCCGGACGCATCTTTTGTGTAAGGGGTGTATTTGTGATACTCCAGTTCATAGAAATCGTCGGACAGCTGCGCCGTCTTTTTCCAGGCAGGACGGGACTCCCGTGAACCGTCTGCCCGGAGGATTTCCACTTTCACCTCCACGGCACGGGCCTCCCGCTGCCAGGCGTCGGCATCCATGGGATTGCCATTGAAGAAAGAGATGTCGGTCACCGCATGGGGTGTCGGGAAGTCCAGGTCAATGGTGTTTTGCGTCTGCGTCATCCGATAGGCGGATGGCGGCAGGAGGAACATGTCGATATCGGCCCAGGAAGGATAGGGCTCTCCCTCCTTTTTCGGACGCGGAGGCCAGAAGCGCAGGACGATTTCGGGGGCTTGGGCATAGTCGAACGCATCGGCATGGAAGGTCCACTTCCAATCTTTGACGGTAAAGTCCAGCCCTTTGATCCGGTATTCGGAACCTGCGGGAAGGTTGCTGGCGTCCAGGACAATGTCGATGGAGCCCGCTTTTCCGTCGCCCCAGTGCTTTGCCGGAGTCATATCGTAGAAGATGGTGCCTCTGTCCACAAAATACCGGCTGAGCGGCGACATACCGAACTGATCCAGCGAAACCGCCTGCGAATGATAGAAGGTGTACCGCACTTCCAGGACCACCGTCGCATGGGGCGCGATGTCGAAGCGGGTATAGGTCCATAGCCGGGATTGCTGGGGTACGGTGACAAGCCACTCCTCCCCGTCCTCCTGAGCCTGGTACTCTTTCTTCAGGATCTCATCGGCTTTATGCCAATCCAGCGGTTTCCCGTCCAGCAGGAAAGCGACCTCGCGGATATAATCATCCTTCCAACCCCTTTCGTCCAGTGATAAGACATTGTCGTTTCCCTTGAATGCAGGGCGGTCGAAGGGTCCTTCGAAATCGATGGGGAAACCATAGTCCAAGTCCCGGATGGCCTTGTCGCTCCGGTTCTGCAGGGTATATTTGACCTCGATGGACGAATAAGGAACCCCCGGCCGGAACGTCAACTGCTCATGTACAATCTGCACCTCGGAGACCTGCAGGGGAATCGGATTCCCCGCCTTGGTGACAGAGGAAAACCGGATAACCGGGTCCCCATTGGCCCAAACGGCAACGGGGATCAGCAGCATCAGGAGTGCCAGGATTCTTTTGAGCATGTTTTTTGGCATCGACGACCGGAGCACTGCAATATTCACACCGCACCGGACGCGTTGTAGACTTACTATATCTTTCTCCCGGAACTACAGGTTCGTCACCCCAGGGCACAAAAAAACCGCCGCTTACAAGGCGCCGGAGGAATATAGTGAGGTTGTTTTAGGTCGCAAGGGGCTTCGTACTTGCCACATTGCGTATTTTAGATTTCTCGACTTCGCTCGAAATGACA
>Ga0265299_10001540_pt1 | contig 26109 bp, 17 predicted proteins | sample AusTroGonzalo_MG_4_FD_193485 | JGI IMG/M metagenome (GOLD analysis project Ga0265299, IMG submission 193485) | Bovine rumen microbial communities from tropical cattle in Woodstock, Queensland, Australia - Gonzalo_02 | ecosystem: Host-associated > Mammals > Digestive system > Stomach > Rumen ... | reverse complement strand
CACCAGTGCACCTTTCTTCAAAGGAAGCGTACCAACGACACCTGCAGCAGGACTCTTCACGTAGCAGAAGCTCAAAGACTCCTTGGCAGAAGCTAGGGCAGCCTGAGCCTGAGCCAACTGAGCCTGCGCACTGAGATAAGAGTTCTCGGCAGTCTGCAACTCATAGTCGCCCACCACCTTGCTGGCGTGCAGCTTCTTTGTATTCTCGAAAGTCAGTTTAGCGGTGTTCACGGCACTCTGAGCAGTGTTTACTGAGGCCTGAGACTGACGCACCTGAGCCTGATAGGTCTCGTTATCAATCACGAAAAGCACTTGACCGGCACTCACCGTCTGACCTTCTGTCACATTAATCTGGGTAAGGAATCCTGAAACTTTAGGACGGATTTCCACGTCCTGAATACCATTGATTGTAGCTGGATAAGTGGACTGAAGTGAGGCATTCTGCGTGCCTATAGTATCCACGGGGTACTCATTGTCGCCGAAAGTAGGACGGCCACCGCCTCCACCACACGACATCAACGCGGTAGCAACAACTGCAACCAGCATCATCTTGTTTTTCTTCATCATAGTTCTAAAATATTAAATTTATATATAAATTCTGTTCCGATATTGAAAACTTCCTAGAAAAATAGAGTTTCCAAATTGCAAAGGTATAAAAAAATGGTACAAGTTGTAACACTCGCACCATTATTTTTACATGTTATTAATAAATTAGTCCTCATCTATTCAGATTCCTTAACATCCTTAAAGAACTTCCAGAACTTATCCGAGAAATACTTGTTCTGTAGGCCTGCAGGTACATAAACCGTGACATCATAGGAATCGAAAGCCTCATCGATGATGGGCGGATACTTCTTGGGACACACAATTTTTGTCAGACTGTTACATCCTTTGAAGGCATTTTTCAGCAGGCGTTCAATGCTCTTGGGCAGGTTGACGGTCTGTAGGGACTTGCATCCCATGAAGGTGGCATGCTCCACGAAGCGGACGCCCTGTGGAACAGACACTTCCTTCAAGCCTGTACAATCCATGAAGGCTGAGTCGCCAATCTCGTCCATGCGTTCAGGGAAGGTGATGGTTTTCAGGTCTTTACAACCACGGAAAGCCTGAGGAGCGATATAGCCGATACGGTCGGACAAGGTGGTATTCTTACAACCTGCCACCAGCATCAGCTTGCCTTTCCACGTACAGATAATGCCGTTGCAGTTGTCGCGAGAGTCGTAATGCGTATTGGCGGTATCCACGCTGATCGTCTCCAGCGCAGGACAGTCGGCCAAGGCGCCATAGGCGATATCAACCACCTGAGAAGGGATAACGATATCCGTCAACTGGTCAGCATGTGCAAAGGCCTCTGTAGGGATCTGCTTCAGGCCCACGAAATAGCGGAACTCCTTAAAACTCTTCAGGTTGCTGCCACTAAACACAGTACCAATACTGTCAACCTCGGCAGCATCTACACTGGTCATCTCCGTAGCATCAGCGTCAATCCAGCCCTGCTCACGGGCAATCATAATCAGAGGTTCGTTGGTCTGGAGAGTAGCAATCACCTCCATCTCTACCTTGGGGGTGTCATCATCATCGGGTGAGCCCACCATGTTGATAGCCAAAAAACACAGGGCAAAGATAGCGAGTGTAGCTAAGCCGCCCAGAAACCAAATCTGTTTGTAAAACGGTGTTTCCATACTTGTTTTTAATTATCAATTATCCATTCTCAATTATCCATTTTCACCAGTCCCATTGACTTTGCTTTCTCCATCAACAGCTTCATCAAAGGCTCGCGTTCGTTCTCCACTTTATTATCGAGTACGGCATCCTTCAGATACTGTTTTAGAGTTCCCACCTCACGAGAGGGTTTCAGATGGAAGATTTCCATGATTTCATTACCATCGATAACAGGCTGAAGCAGACGTTTATAGTCTTTTACCTGCAGGTCAGCCAGTTTTTCGCGAACCATACGGAAATTCTCGAGGAACATCTTTTTCTTGCCTTCGTTCTTCGAGGTAATATCAGCCTCGCAGAGCGTCATCAGATCGTTGATATCATCACCCGCATCATTCAGCAAACGACGGACAGCAGAATCTGTCACTTCACTATCGGCAATCACTTGCGGACGCATGTGGAGGTCTACAAGTTTCTGTACGTATTTCATCTCGGCACCCATTGGCAGTTTCAACCTGCGGAATATCTCAGGCACCATCTTCGCTCCGATATAGTTATGATTATGGAAAGTCCAGCCAATAGATGGTTCCCAGCGCTTTGACTTCGTCTTACCAATATCATGAAGCAAGGCAGCCCAACGGAGATACAACTTTGAACTTTGAGCCGAAGCAACATTCTCCAGCACCTCAAGCGTATGATAGAAATTATTCTTATGAGCTCGCCCGTTTTTCTGTTCCACGATATCAAGGGCTGCCAGTTCAGGCAGGATGATATTCAGGAGTCCACAGCGCTGCAGGTCCACAAACCCTTTACTGGGATGGGGCGACATAATAATCTTGTTGAGTTCCACCTCTATACGCTCACCGCTGACGATCTTGATACGGTCGGCCATGCGCTCCAAAGCCTCGAAGGTCTCATCTTCTATCTGGAAATTCAGTTGGGTGGCAAAACGGATACAACGCATCATGCGCAAAGGGTCGTCACTAAACGTGATTCCCGGTTCCAAGGGAGTGGCAATGATGCCATCTTCCAAATCAGCCAGGCCATTAAACGGGTCCACCAACTCACCAAAACGACTCTTATTCAAGCAAATAGCCATTGCATTAATCGTAAAGTCACGACGGTTCTGGTCATCCTCCAACGTACCATTCTCCACGATAGGCTTTCGTGAGTCGTGACTATAGCTCTCCTTACGTGCACCCACGAACTCCACTTCGGTATCATGAAATTTCACCTGTGCTGTTCCAAAATTCTTAAACACAGAGAGATGGGCCTTGCGTCCAAGCATACGTTTGAGTTCTTGAGCCACAGCAATACCGCTGCCCACCACGACAACGTCGATATCGTTAGAGGGACGCTCCAGGAAAATATCGCGCACATAGCCACCAACCACATAACATTCAAGTCCTAATCGGTCGGCAGCCTCGCTGATTTTGTGAAAAATATCTTGGTCTAATATTTCGGCCAGTTCTTCGTCAGAATACAACTTCATTCTTTATTTTTCTCATGATTCGGACTGCAAAATTACAAAAAAATCACCACCTAGTATGTCTATTTAATTTTTTTTAGTAACTTTGCCACAGATTAAATCTAAATATGATTTCCAAAGAATGAAAAGATATTTTATTATTCCAGTCATCATTGCCACACTGTTTACCACAGCTTGTGGCAACTCGCGCAGAGACGAGATTGAAGCGCGGAAAGCAGCCCTGAAGCACAAGCAGGACTCCAGTTTACAGGCCGCCCAACAAGAGTTGGCCATCGTCGACTCCACCTTAGAGGCGGTCAAAGAAGAATACGAGCTAAAAAAACAAGAAGTTGAAGCTCACAAAGCAGCCCTGCAGGCTACTGAAGAGGAGCTCACCGCCCTGACGCTGTTGCGTATGCACCGCGACTCGCTGCAGGTACAATGGAATGCGTTGGGAGCTAAAATCAAATATATCAGGATGAAAAGCAAAGAATAGCACTATTGCTACATATACATTTTTAACTAAATTAAAAACACAAAAAAAAGATGTTTAAAAGGATTATCACTCTCTCGTTGCTTGCAATGGCAAGCCTGGATTTTTCAGCACAGACAACCTTTGTTACAGATGGTGTCACCTACACCGTAAAGAATGGCAGTGAAGTAGAACTCACATCTGCCGACAGCGAAGCAAAGAAAACACAGAACCTTATCATCCCCACTACCGTAACTGACGGCACCCAGAGTTACACAGTTACCTCTATTGCTGCCGAGGCTTACCAATGGAGCGATGCTACAAGCATCACGGTGCCAGGCAGCGTAAAGACAATCGGAGCCAAGGCTTTCTACCACACTTCACCCACTTCCATCACCCTTGAGGAAGGTATTCAGGAGATTGGAAGCTATGCCTTCACAGGCAAAACCATCACAGAACTCGACATCCCGGGTTCTGTCAAGAAAATTGGCGACCACGCCTTCTTTGGTACTACATCAAAATCTCCCTTTCAGAAGCTGACCTTACACGAAGGTCTGGAGGAGATTGGCGATGCCGCTTTCTATGGCAATGCCATTGAGGAACTGCACATCCCCGGCACCTGCAAAGTCATTGGTAATACGGCTTTTCTCTACAGTACAAAACTGAAGACGCTTACCTTCGGCGAGGGTGTTGAGGAGATTGGCGAGGGTGCCTTCCAGAATGGCGATGCCAGTTACAACAAGACCACAGAACTGACCAGCGTCACCCTGCCCTCTTCGTTAAAAAAGATTGGTATGGAGGCTTTCCTGCGCATGCCTCTCACCAGCATCAACATCCCTGCCAGTCTGGAGACTCTTGGCGAGAGTGCCTTTGCCAAGACAGACATCACCACTATCACTGTTGCTGCCGGCAACAAGAACTTCAAGCTGATGGACGGCAACCTCTATTCCAAGAATGGCGAAATCCTCTATTTGATTCCCATGAAGGGTGTCACCGAACTGAAGGTTAAGAATGGTTGTCGCGGCATCTATGGCGGAGCCTGCTGGGGCAGTGAAGTCAAGAAGGTCACTCTGCCACAGGGAATCGTGGCACTGTCTTATGGCGCTTTCCTGCAGACACCATTGGAAGAGATTAACCTGCCCAACAGCATCAGCTATATCGACGATCAGTGCTTTGCAGGCACAAACCTGACCAGTGTCACACTGCCCGAGAACCTTTATTACATCTACGAGGGTACCTTCGCCCAGTGCGAGAAGCTTAAGTCGGTTGTCATCCCTTCATCAGTGGCAGCCATCGACGTACGTGCATTCATCTACTCCAACAACCTGAGCAGCGTCACATGTCTGGGCTCTGTGCCTCCCTATCTGGTAGAAGCCAACGAGTATGAGGAGGTCTTCACCTCTACCTTCACGCTCTATGTGCCAAAGGGTTGTGCTGACGCTTACAAGGCGAAGAAGATTGGCAATAACGACAATTACTGGTCAATCTACTACAACAAAGTGCAGGAGCTTGAGACCGGCGTACTGTCTCCTGTCAGCGTTTCGCCCGTTATCGGCAGTGAACTGGAGAAGACACAGGCTGCCTCATTTGAGATCCTGTTTGACGAGCCCATCACTTTGGTCAACGAGGCTCCTGAAGTCGGACTGCGCGTCAGTGCGCCCTATAATGCCGCAGCAGACTTCTGTGAAGGTTGGAAAGCCCTTGTCAGCAACAACAAGCTGACGGTCTTTGCCTACGACATGGACGGCTTCACCATGGGCTTCGCCACGCAACCAGCCACTGTATACTATGTCACCATCCCCGCAGGTATTGTCAAGAACGCTGCCGGTGATCTCAACGAGCACATCCTGCTCGGCTACGTGGGCAACGGTACCAACGAGGTATTGCCTGTAGAGACAACCGTGTTCAAGGGCGACCGTAAAGCTGTGGCAAACTACAACCTCAACGGCCAGCAGACAAGCCGTCAGAAGAAGGGCATACAGATTGTTCGCTATAGCGACGGTTCAACGAGAAAAGTGCTCGTAAAGTAAAAAAGCGACTTTTTCCTTTGCCGTTCTCTCAACTTTTCGTAACTTTGCACCCGAATTATGGATAGATTTGAAAAGACAAACGCAGAATTCGAGGCCGCTATCGCCGAATGCCGTGACATGTTTTCTAAAAAGTTGCACGACTATAAGGCATCGTGGCGCATTTTGCGTCCATCATCGCTCACCGACCAACTGTTTATCAAGGCGAAGCGTATCCGCTCACTGGAAATCAAGCAGGAGTCACTGGTAGGCGAAGGCATCAGACCCGAGTTCGTGGCTCTGATCAACTACGGTATCGTAGGCCTGATACAGCTTGAAAAAGGGTTTGCCGACACGGTGGATATGGACAACGAGGCAGCCATGGCGCTCTACGACCATTATGCCCATGAGGCCTTAGAACTCATGAAACGCAAGAACCACGACTATGATGAGGCGTGGCGCGGCATGCGTGTAAGCAGTTACACGGACCTGATACTCACCAAGATTGAGCGTATCAAGGAGATTGAAAACCTGAGCGGAAAGACCCTTGTCAGCGAGGGAATTGACGCTAACTATATGGATATCATCAACTATGCAGTCTTCGGACTAATCAAGTTGGGAGAATGAGAAAGACGATAGTCAATCTGTGTCGCCTGTTACTGGCGGTGGTCTTTATCCTTTCCGGATTCGTCAAGGCCGTAGATCCGCTGGGCACGCTATACAAGATGCAAGACTATCTCTTAGCCATGAATCTGGGTGGATGGCTGCCCGACATGGCATTGTTGGCTTTCGCCGTGGGATTGTCGGCATTGGAGTTCTGCTTAGGAATCTTCTTGCTGTTTGCCATTAGGCGCAGGCTTACATCCAGGATAATAGTGATTGTTCTGGCTATTATGACACCACTGACACTATGGCTGGCACTGGCAGATCCTATTAGCGACTGCGGCTGTTTTGGCGATGCACTCGTATTGACCAATTGGCAGACGTTCTGGAAGAACATCATCCTCCTGACCGCTGCACTCGTCGTAGCGAGATGGCCCCACGGCATGTTTCGCTTTGTCAGCAAGACAAACCAATGGATCGTCATCAACTACTCGGTACTGTTTATTCTGATTAATTCAGGATGGAGTCTATACGACAGACCGCAGTTTGACTTCCGGCCCTATCACGAGGGAACAAACCTCCGTAAGGGATGGAACCTGATGATGGATGGCAAGGAATCGCCCTATGCAGACTTCTTCATAGAGAAAGTCAGCGACGGAGAGGACATCACAGAACAGGTGCTCAACAACAAAGGATATACCTTCCTGCTGATAGCACCTTGGCTGGAGAAAGCCGACGACTCGCAACTGGACCTAATCAATCAGATCTACGAGTACGCACAGGACAATGACTATTTGTTCTACTGTCTGACAGCCAGCGGAGAATCGGGTATCAGTCGCTGGCGTGACATCACGGGCGCCGACTATCCCTTCTGCCAAACAGACGGGACGATACTGAAAACGATTATCAGAAGTAATCCCGGACTGCTTTTACTGAAAGACGGTAGGGTGATACGCAAATGGAGCCATAACAGGTTGCCCGATGAATATGACCTGACACAGCCACTTGAAGAGATAGAGTTAGGGCAGACACCCAACAACACAACGGCTCGACATATCGCAGAGGTGATGCTCTGGTTTGTACTGCCATTGGCACTGCTCACCATCACCGACCGACTATGGATGTGGTCCAGATGGATAAGAAAACGACAGAAATGTGATTTTATTAATAAAAAAGAAGTAAAAATGAGAAAGAAAATTGTTGCAGGAAACTGGAAGATGAACATGAATCTCCAGGATGGTATTGCTCTGGCTAAGGAGCTGAATGAGACTTTGAAGGCTGAGAAGCCCAACTGTGGTGTAGTGATCTGCACACCATTCATCCACCTCGCTTCTATCGCACAGTTCCTCGATCAGGACATCATCGGTCTGGGTGCTGAGAACTGCGCTGACAAGGAGAAGGGTGCTTTCACCGGTGAGGTTTCTGCCGAGATGGTAAAGAGCACTGGTGCTCAGTATGTCATCCTGGGTCACTCTGAGCGTCGTGAGTACTACAAGGAGACTCCCGAGATCCTGAAGGAGAAGGTGCTGCTGGCACAGAAGAACGATCTGAAGGTTATCTTCTGTATCGGTGAGAGCCTTGAGGAGCGCGAGGCTGGCAAGCAGAACGAGGTTGTTAAGGCCGAGCTCGAGGGCAGCGTGTTCAACCTCTCTGAGGAGGACTTCCGCAAGATCGTTATCGCCTACGAGCCAATCTGGGCTATCGGTACTGGTAAGACCGCTACCGCTGAGCAGGCTGAGGAGATCCACGCATACATCCGTTCAATCATCGCTGAGAAGTACGGTCAGGCTGTAGCTGACGATACTACTATTCTCTATGGTGGTAGCTGCAAGGCTAGCAACGCTCCTGAGCTGTTCGCTAAGCCCGACATCGACGGTGGTCTGATTGGTGGTGCTTCTTTGAAGGCAGCTGACTTCAAGGGTATCATCGATGCCTTCAAATAAACAATATAAATAAGGTGGGAAAGTAAAAAAGATAAAGAGATCATGCATATGAAGACACTACGATATAAACATATTGTTAAAAGGGTATTCATCATCATACCTTTTTACCTTTTTACTTTCCTTCCTCTTTATTCTCAGACTTTCACCCAGCGCATACAGAAAACCGCAACAGGTGAAGGTACGATAACCATTCATCAGGATACAACCATCGATGAACTGGTCAACGGTTCGGCACCAACCGCAAAGGTTACGTCAACTCCCAAGAAAACAACTCCTGCCACCGCCAAGTCTACCACTAAGGCAAAAGAAACACCTGTCGCACAGATAAAAGAGACGACGGTTAGCCATAGTCAACAGGACCAACAGGATACCGACACCACGTCGATAACACCCAAACGTGTCTTCAAGACCGTCGGCTACAGAGTACAGGTATTGGCAGGAGGCAACACCCGTCAGGACAGACAAAGAGCCGAACAGGCCGGACGTTCACTCAGAACACTCTTCCCAGGCGAGGAAGTTTATGTTCACTTCTATTCTCCACGATGGATTTGCCGATTAGGCAACTACCGCACTTACGAAGAAGCCCACGAAAAGATGCTGGAAGTACGTAAATTGGGCTACGACGCTGCTACAGTCGTCAAAGGAAAAATCACCGTCACAGAATCTATAAAATGACATTAGATCCCGAATACAGAGAAGGCCTCGACGAATTGGCCGTACACTATAAACGAATACTGGAACTTCTTGGAGAAGACCCAGACCGTGAAGGACTGCAAAAGACACCCATGCGAGTGGCAAAAGCTATGCAGGTACTGACTCGCGGCTATGAAATGGATGCACATAAAGTGCTCACCGATGCACTTTTCAAGGAAGACTATAATCACATGGTCATTGTCAAGGACATTGACTTCTTCTCGCTTTGCGAGCATCATATGCTGCCTATGTACGGAAAGGTACATGTGGCTTATATTCCCAATGGCTATATCACAGGTCTCTCTAAGATTGCCCGTGTGGTTGACATCTACAGCCACCGACTGCAAGTACAGGAACGCATGACGATGCAGATTCGTCAGTGCATCCAAGAGACGCTCCATCCTCTCGGCGTCATGGTTGTTGTCGAAGCCAAACATATGTGTATGCAGATGCGTGGCATTGAGAAACAGAACAGCATCACCACAACCAGTGAGTTCAGTGGTGCTTTCGAGCAGGCTAAGACACGCCAGGAATTCATGAATCTCATTCACCACAACAACGCTTTATAATACCAGATTATGTATCAGAAAGATCGCGGATCATATCGCAACAAAGAATCACTCTTAGTGGAGTTTCAGCATAGTTGCTTGGGACGTGTTGTCATTGCAGCAGCCATCATGGCGGTCATTGCCATCTTTGCCATTATCACCTGTCCTTCTGAAGAGGCCATGCACGAGGAGATGAATGATAACATTCGTCAGTGCATCGAGGAAAGAGACAGTCTGGCAACCGACTGGATTGATGATGCCATCAATAATTTCGGATACATTTTCACCACCGCCGACACGACCATCAACACTGGCGCTATGAAGAATTTTGAAGAACATAACACATTGGTCTATCACAACCACCTGTTCTTCTCCACGATGAATCTTCACAACACCTTCCAGGTACAAGGCATGCGTTGCGGCATAGGCATCCTCGGTATCGTTATCCCTACGGTGAATTTTAACGACTTCATCCTTAAAACGGGAACGATGCGCAAAGAGTATAACCAGCCGATAATACGAAACACCATAGCCGACGATGATTACATGGGCGAGACCCCAGACCTCGGAGGCGTATTTGAATATGAGGGGGATTAGGTTCTTTCTACTTATCCACACACTATTACTGGGCATGGCTATCCATGCCCAGCAATCGTTACAAATCACCGGTGTCATCACTGACGAAGAGACCGGAGATTCCCTTTCCTTTGCCAGTATTGTCTATAAGGGGCACAATATCTCCACGGTAGCCAACGTACACGGCCAGTACACCATTCCTCGCCAGGAAGGATGGAATATCACGGTGAGTGCCGTAGGCTACAAATCACGCATCATCCCCATCAATAGTAAGACAAAGCGCAAACTGAATATCACACTGAAGCCCACCAAGCAGGAACTGGCAGAGGTGACCGTAAAATCCAGGCGCAACAGGTATAGTAGGAAGGACAACCCTGCCGTGGAACTGATGCGGCGCGTGGTGGCGGCAAAGAAAAAGACCGACCTCAGCAATAACGACTACTATCGTTACAACAAATACGAGAAACTGACATTAGCCCTCAACGACCTGACACCTCAACAATTGGAGAGTCCGCTATTCACCAAGAAACCATGGCTCCTCAATCAGGTGGAAGTCAATCCATACACCAACAAACTGGTACTCCCTGTCAGCGTCGATGAGACTGTATCACAGAAATTCTACCGCAAATCACCGAAGGACGAGAAAACCATTATCCAAGGACTCACGTCCACGGGTATCAATGACTATTTCCAGACGGGCGACATCATCAATACCGTGGTGAAAGATGTGTTCACCAACGTTGACCTCTATCAGGATGATATCCGCATCCTTCAACGCCCATTCACATCACCTATGTCGGAAAAGGGTATCGGTTTCTACCGTTATTATATAGAGGACACGCTAGCCATAGGTCAAGACAGTTGTATCCACCTGGCCTTCCTCCCCAACAATATGCAAGACATGGGATTCCGCGGCGACCTGTATATCCTCAAGGACTCCACCCTTCATCTGCGTCGCTGCCAGTTGTCTATCCCCAAACAGAGCAATGTCAACTTCGTAGAGAGTCTACAGGTGCTGCAAGAATACGAGCAACTACCCGACGGTCAATGGGTGCTGACGACCGACGACATGATTACCGAACTGCAACTCTTTGACTTCATCAGTGCCGGTGCTATCGTCACACGTGTCACCCGCTATTCTGATTACGACTTCAGCGAGGTGCCCAATAAGATATTCCACGGACAGAAGAAAGAAGTGACAGAGGCTGATGCGCAGATGCGCGACAAAGCATTCTGGAACCAATACCGACAGGTAAAACTGACACGTAGCGAGGACTCCATGGATAAATTCATGGAGAATATCGAAAACATGAAAGGTTTCAAATATGTCATCTATGGCTTGAAGACCCTCGTAGAGAATTCCTTAGAGACCGGCGATCCCAACTATGTTGACATCTGTCCTATCAACACCCTGCTGACCAAGAACTATGTGGACGGCTGGCGCACACGACTGAGTGCAAAGACCACGGCCAATCTCAACAAACATTTCTTCCTGTCTGGTTACTACGCTCACGGATGGGGAAGTCACCGCAACTACTACGATGCGGAAATGACCTATTCACTCAACGCGAAGAAATATCTGCCGCACGAATTCCCCAGACGCACCATGACCATACAGTCGACACAAGATATCTGTTCGCCCAACGACCGTTTCATGGAGTCCGACAAAGACAATATCTTCGTGGCGATGAAATGGGCAGAGACCAATAAGATGATGTCCTATAATCGTCAGAAGGTCAGTTTTGAATACGAGACAGACTGGGGACTGAAAGCCATCGTCAGTGGAAAGACGGAAGAGAACGAGGCCTTCGGAGCCATGAATTATCAGACACTCGACAAACCGTTCGTCCCAATCAACAGTAAGACGGGCAACGGCGAATACCTGCGTACCACAGAGGCATCCATCTTTCTGAGGTATGCCCCGGGAGAAACCTATATCAACAACAAACTGCGCCGACGTGTCATCAACCTCGACGCACCGGTATTCAGCCTCAGCCATACCATAGGATTTAACGGCATCTTGGGAGGTGACTATAACTTCCACCTCACCGAGGCACATATCTTCAAACGCTTCTGGTTGAACAGCTGGGGAAAAATTGATGTGGACCTGAAAGGCGGTATCGAGTGGGACCAGGTGCCCTACCCTCTGCTCATCATGCCGGCATCCAATGCCTCATTCATCATCCAGAAGAACACCTTCAGCCTCATCAACACGATGGAGTTTGTCAACGACCGCTATGCGTCATTCATGTTCGCATGGGATATGAACGGTAAAATCCTCAATCGCATCCCGTTGGCTAAGAAACTCTACTGGCGTGAGTATATTGGACTAAGGATGCTCTGGGGCGACCTGACCGACAAGAACAACCCCTATCTGCCGGAGAATGTCGGCAATCCTCGTCTCATGTATTTCCCTGAGGGCACCAATATCATGACGCCCAACCGTCCATATATGGAGATGGTGGTAGGCATCCATAATATCTTCAAGTTCTTCCGGGTGGAATATGTGAAACGCCTCACCTACAAAGACCTGCCTTCCGCACCGCATTGGGGCATGCGCTACGGCGTCTCACTCACATTCTGACAGCTCGTTTTTCTTTTGTTTGAGAAAGCACCAAACAAAAAAAGACCGAGAACAACTATTCTCAGTCTCTTACATTTGGTCGGGATTACTGGACTCGAACCAGCGACCTCGCGCCCCCCAGACGTGTGCGCTACCAACTGCGCTAAATCCCGATCCTTAAAAGCTTAGCACTGACGTTTTCGTCGAATGCGGGTGCAAAGGTACGTAGTTTTTCCGAGACTACCAAATTTTTCCTTATATTTTTTACGTTTTTGCAAAAAACTTTAATTATTTCCGTGCCATGACACGTTTATTACATTTATTTTGTATCTTTGCATCAATTATGACAACATATCAAATTACTGGACCCAAACGATTACAGACAACCGTTAAGTTGCCCGCATCGAAAAGCATATCCAATCGTGCACTCATCATTCACGCACTGTCAGGAGGCACCATCCTTCCCGAGAACCTGAGTGATTGTGACGACACCGAAGTCATCATACAGGCATTGAAAAACATGCCTGAGGTTATCAATATCAAAGCAGCAGGCACAGCCATGCGATTCATGACAGCTTTTTTAGCTGCCACTGAGCACGGCGAACATGTCATAACCGGCACGGAGCGCATGCAGCACCGTCCTATCAAAGTCCTGGTTGACGCCCTTCGTCGTCTGGGAGCCGACATCCGCTACGAAGGTGAAGAAGGTTTTCCCCCATTACGCATCAAGGGAAATACGCTGGAAGGTGGTGAGATGGACGTAGCCGGTGACATCAGTTCACAGTATATCTCAGCCCTGCTGATGATTGGTCCTGTGCTGAAGAAAGGATTGACGCTCCGCCTGAATGGAGAAATCATCTCCAGACCTTATATAGACCTCACCCTTTGGACCATGCGCGAATTTGGTGCCGATGCAGAATGGATATCTATGGACACCATCAAGGTAGAACCAAAACCCTACGCCCAGCGTCCCTATTTCATTGAGAGCGACTGGAGTGCCGCCAGCTATTGGTACGAGATGGTAGCCTTGTCAAACGACCCTGAGGCAGAGGTAAAACTGGAGGGACTGATGGATGGTTCCAAGCAGGGCGACTCCAGCGTACGTTATATCTTCAGTTTGCTGGGGGTAAAGACCATCTTTGCCTCAAAGACACCAGGAAAGCCTACAACGGTAACGCTCACCAAGAGCGGTCACCGCGTGCCTCGTCTGGAATATGATTTCGTCAATGCGCCCGACCTGGCCCAGACCTTTGTCTGCGCTTGTTGCGCCATGAACATACCTTTCCACTTCACTGGATTGCAGACCTTGAAGATCAAAGAGACCGACCGCATCGAGGCTCTGAAGACAGAGCTCGCCAAACTGGGATACAACATTGAGGCCATCAATGGCTGTGAGTTAAAATGGGATGGAAAGGCTCTCACCTCTCCCTCCTCACCTCTCACCCCTATCGACACCTACGAGGACCATCGCATGGCCCTGGCCTTTGCCCCACTCGCATTCAAGATGCCCATCAGCATCAACAACCCACACGTGGTCACAAAATCCTATCCGCATTATTGGGACGATTTAAAGAACGCACAGTTTACGATTCAAGAATAAGATATCATGGAGTTTGCGCTGATTTGCATCGGTTCAATAGTTGTTTTAGGTATCGTTGCCGCATTAGCATCCATATTCACTAAGGGCGGCACCGACGAACCCGTGGTCGAGGCTCACGACTGTGCCTCATGCAGCAGTAAGGCATCCGGTGACTGCAAAATTGCCTGTCTTATGGAAGAGAAAAAGAAGCGAGAAGGCAATAAATCAGACATTTAGGAGTTTCTATAATTGATGCGCAGATACTCATACATATCGTTTTTCATCGTCGTCACGATGCTGACGACTGCTTGTTCTGTGCAGAAAAATACCGCCAGAAGTCGTTTCTGGCAATCATTCACGGCGAAATACAACACCTATTACAACGGTTCACAGGCCTATATTGACGGTTCTAGGGAAAAGGAAAAAGGTAATAAAGACAATTTCACCGAACAGCTACCCCTCTTCACCGTTGGCAACAAAAACAGCCGTTCGATAGGAAAAGGTAATTTCGACCGTTCGATAGAGAAGATGGAGAAAACCATCAAGCAACACTCTATCAAAGTAAAACCCGAATGGACAAAGACACGCAGGAAGACAGCCAAGGACAAGGAGTGGCTGGGACGCAGGGAATATAACCCGTTCCTCTGGAAGGCATGGCTCATGATGGGACAGGCCCAATACCAAAAAGGTGAGTTCGAAGAGGCCGCAGCCACCTTCAGCTATATGTCGCGCCTATACCAGACGCAGCCTATGGAGAATAGTCTTGCCCGTGCTTGGCTGGCCCGCTGCTATACGGAGCTCGACTGGCTCTACGATGCCGAGGATGTCATCCGAAATATGAGCCGTGACTCCATCCATTATCGTGCACAAAACGACTGGGACGATGTCTTTGCCGGTTATTATCTGAAAACGGGCGAGTTCGAGAAAGCCATCCCCTATCTGCGCAAGACCATCAAACACGAGCACCGCAAGACGCAGAAAGCCCGTGAGTGGTATATCATGGGACAGATCCAGACAGCCATCGGCCATCGTGAGGAAGCCTACAAAGCCTACCAGAAGGTAATCCGCCAGAATCCGCCCTACGAACTGGAGTTCAACGCCCGCATTGCCCAAACCGAGGTAATGGCTAAAGGTAACTACAAGAAGATGATCAGTCGGCTGAAGCGCATGGCACGCTCAGACAACAATAAAGACTATTTGGATCAGGTCTATTACGCCATAGGCAACATCTACCTGATGCAGAAAGACACCACACAGGCTATCGCTGCCTACGAGAAAGGCAACACGAAAGCCACACGCAGTGGCATTGAGAAAGGTGTGCTGCTGCTCAAACTGGGCGATCTGTACTGGGTACTCGAGAAATACAATGACGCACAGCGCTGCTATGGCGAGGCTATCGGACTGCTCGACAAAGAGCGCGACGACTACGAGATGCTGTCTAAGCGCTCCAAGATTCTGGATGAACTGGTACCGTTTACTGATGCCGTTCACCTGCAGGACTCACTGCAGGAACTGGCTGTCATGCCCGAAAAGGACCGTCTGGCCGCTATCGACCGCGTCATCGAAGCACTCAAGAAGAAAGAAAAGGAGGAACGCGACAAAGCCCTTGAGGCTGAGGTGGAGCGCGTCCAGCAGAAACAAAGTGCCGTGGGTAATCGCAACCCCAAGTCAACACCCACCACCCAACAACCAACAGCTGCCAACGGACAGTGGTATTTCTACAATCAGATGGCTGTCAACCAAGGCAAGCAGACATTCCAAAAGCAATGGGGCAAACGTGAGAATACCGACGACTGGCAGCGTAACAACAAGACGGTAGTGGGTAATCTGAATACCGAGGAGACTCCAGACAGTCTGGGAAGTCTGGAAAATCTGGATAGTCCAGAAAAACTGGAAAAGAGCGAAACCAACGACAGTCTCTCTGCCGAGGCTGATTCCCTTGCCAACGACCCTCACAACCGCGAATACTACCTGGCACAGATACCCTTCACTGAGGAACAGAAAGCCGAGAGCGACCTGATTATCATGGATGGTCTGTATAATGCCGGTGTGATCTTCAAGGATAAGCTGGAGAACTACGGTCTGGCCGAGAAGCAACTGACCCGCCTGAGCTACCAGTATCCCACCTACGAACAGATGGACAAGGCGTGGTATCACCTCTTCCTGCTCTATTCCCGCAAGGGACAGACCGACCTGGCCGACAGTTGTCTGGCTCGCATGAAGGAGAACTACCCGGAAAGTGAGTTGACCATCCTGCTCAGCAATCCCTATTTTGAAGAGAACGCCCGTTTTGGCGAACACATAGAGGACTCTATCTATGCTGCCACCTATGATGCTTTCAAGGAAGGCAGGCATGACGTTATCACGGCCAATGCCAAACTATCGGCCGAGCGTTTCCCATTGGGCGAGAACCGTCCGAAGTTCATCTTCCTCAACGGACTCAGTCTGCTGAACCAGGGCGATGCTACCGGATGCGTGGCAGAACTGAAGACCGTGGTTGAGAAATATCCGAAGAGTGAGGTCTCTGAAATGGCCGGTATGATTATCAAAGGTGTACAGGAAGGTCGCACACTGAGTGGCGGCACCTTCGACATCGATGATTTCTGGTCGCGCCGCGACGTGACGCTGTCTCAGGATTCCACCGCTACCGACACGCTCTCTGCCGAGCGTAACGTGCCGTTCACCTTCCTGCTGGCATTCCAGCCAGACTCTGTCAACGAGAACCAGTTGCTCTACGAGATGGCACGTTTCAATTTCTCTAACTTCCTGGTACGCAACTTCGACTTAGAGATTGAGCGTCAGCAAGGCTTTGACCGCATGATGATTCGTGGTTTCCTGAATTTCGACGAAGCCCTGCAATATGCCCGTCAGCTATATCAGTCAGATGCCATGTCACGCCTGTTGCGTCATTGTCGCAGTCTCGTCATCAGCGACCACAACCTGACACTTATTGGCACGCGCTACAGCTATAAAGACTACGATGATTTCTACGAGCGCACGTTCCTGCCTCTGCAGATCAGTAACGAGGAACTGCTCAATATTCCTCCTGATTTCAAGATTATCGACCCTGAGGATGCAGAACCTGAGGAGAAGGAAGAGGAAGAAGATACTAACGACGCAGATGATTTTGACCTTTGGTAAAAACATAAAAAAGGACAGTAAGATATGACTAACGGACATCTTCTATGGGTTGACGATGAGGCAGAGCTGCTCAAAGCCCACATCATCTTTCTCGAGAACAAAGGCTACGAGGTGACCACCGTATCAAATGGTACGGATGCCATAGACCTCTGTCAGCAGAGTTCCTTCGACCTGGTATTGCTCGACGAGCAGATGCCTGGCCTCAGTGGTCTGGAGACCCTGCAGCGTATCAAGCAGATATCGCCTGCCACACCTGTCGTCATGGTGACCAAGAGCGAAGAGGAGAATATCATGGAACAGGCTATCGGTCAGAAGATTGCAGACTATCTTATCAAGCCTGTCAACCCCAACCAGATTCTGCTTGTCCTGAAAAAGAACATCCACCGTCGCGAGATTGAGACAGAAGTGACGCAGAGCCAGTATCAGCAGCAGTTCCAACAGATAGCCATGCAGATTATGGACTGTCGCACCTGGCAGGACTGGGTAAAGGTCTATCAGCAGTTAGTCCACTGGGAACTGCAACTCTCAAGCACCGACTCCCAGATGACTGATATGTTGGCCATGCAGAAAGAAGAGGCCAACCTAGGATTTGCGAAATATATCAAGAGAAACTATCTTGACTGGATGAAAAGACTCACCCCCGCCCAGTCAGGGAAGGGAGGGAATGAGGGAGAGTCTGTGCCACCCCTTTCCCCAGAGGTCTTCAAGACAAAGGTGTTCCCGCTGCTCAATAGTGGCGAAAAGGTGTTCCTTATTGTTCTTGATAACTTCCGCTACGACCAGTGGCGCATGTTGTCACAGGAGATTGGTGACCAGTTTGATATCGATGAAGACCTCTATTGCAGCATCCTGCCCACAGCTACGCAGTATGCCCGTAATGCCATCTTCAGCGGACTCATGCCCAATAAGATTGCGGAGATGTTCCCCGACCTGTGGGTTGACGAGGACGAAGAGGAGGGCAAGAACCTGAACGAGGGTCCACTTATCCAGACCCAACTGGAGCGCTACCGCCGTCACAACACATTCTCGTATCATAAGATCAACACCTCGTCCGAGGCCGACAGGTTCATACAGCAACTGAAGACGCTGGAGCGCAACGACCTCAATGTCGTGGTGTTCAATTTCATCGACATGCTCAGTCATGCCCGCACAGAGTCGAGGATGGTCCGCGAGCTCGCCAACAACGAGTCGGCCTACCGCAGCATCACGCTGTCATGGTTCCGTCATTCCGTCATCGCCGATTTCTTCCGCCAGTTGTCGCAGACAGACTATAAGGTCATCGTCACCACGGACCACGGTTCTATCCGTTGCACAAAACCCGTCAAGATTGTGGGCGACCGCAACACCAATACCAATCTGCGCTACAAACTGGGCAAGAATCTGGGCTACGACGCCAAGGATCTCTTCGTCATCAAGAATCCCGGCGAGGCACTGCTGCCACAGCCCAACCTCTCTACCAGTTATGTATTTGCTACAGGCGACTCATTCTTCGCCTACCCCAACAACTACAACTATTACGTATCCTATTATAAGGATACCTTCCAGCACGGAGGCATCTCGATGGAAGAGATGATTATCCCGCTGATTACAATGACAGGAAAGAAAAGATAAAACGCTATATGGAAATAAAGATTCAGAACATAGACACCATCCACGAGGCAGCTCGTGAGTTTATTCAGAATATTGGTGACCGCACCGTGTTTGCCTTCTACGGCAAGATGGGTGCAGGAAAGACCACTTTTGTCAAGGCTATCTGTGAGGAACTGGGCGTCAAGGACGTCATCACCAGTCCTACCTTTGCGATTGTGAATGAATATGAGACCTCCCCCAAACCTCAAAGCATCTACCACTTCGACTTCTACCGCATCAAACGCCTTGAGGAAGTTTATGACATGGGCTACGAGGACTATTTCTATAGTGGCGCCCTCTGCTTCATCGAGTGGCCGGAGCTCATTGAGGATCTTCTGCCTGAAGATGCCGTGAAGGTGACCATCGAGGAAACCAGCAACGGAGAACGAATCGTAAGGTTCTAAGCTACAAAACGCCCGTGAAGCGACTACTAACGACCATCATCTCACTTTTCACCGTTGTATGCACAACAACGGCTCTGGCAGATACCACCACCAAAGCCAGCGTGCTCAGCGATTTTATTGCTGAGAAACAGATGCAGTCCGACCTCCTTCAGATGCTGGCCGATTTCGCCACCTACATGAAGCATGATTTCCAAGACTGCGCTGCTCCCAATAGCATTGGCGAAGTATGCGGCTGTTTCAGGGGCGAACACACCATGGCCAATGACGAGCGCGGCGTGCGTCCCAATGCCGACTTGTCTATGATATGTGCCTTCCTGACCCGTTACGGCAAAGGCAAGGTCACCCTCCCCACCGGTGTCACCTGGACAGATATCGAGACCATGGCCATGAAGAGTTTGGTCTTTGCCTATTCCACCCATAAGGCCAACAAACTGAAAGTCTGTTCCGGGAATAACTACTGGGGTTCCACATCAACAAACGACGCCGTATGGGAGAGTTCCCTCTGGGCCATGTCGGTAGCCTATAGTGCTTTCTTTCAGTGGGACCAGCTCAGCACTGTGCAGAAGAACTACATCTACGAACTACTGAAAGCAGAGTGCAACTACGAACTGCATCGCACCATCCCCACGGGCTATGCCGGTGATACCAAGGCCGAGGAAAATGGTTGGGAAGCCGATGTACTGGCAGTCACCCTGGGTCTGTTCCCCAACGACCCTCTGGCACCACAATGGTTTGAACGACTGCGCGAGTTCGCCATCAACAGTTATTCACAGAAAGATGATGCCACTGACGCCACCGTCATCGATCCCTCATACGACGCCAAGACCGTGAAAGACCTCTACAAGGGACAGAACCTGTACGATGACTTCACGCTCCAGAACCATAATTATTTCCACACCTCCTACCAGAATGTAGTCATTCAGGAACTGGGGGAGGCTGCCCTGGCCCTGAAACTCTTCCAACAGGAGCTCTACGGCACGGAGAAATGGCATACCAACGCCTTGATGCACCATAACGACAAGGTGATACAGGAAGTGCTCTATTGGCTGGCACTCAGCGATGGTGAACTGGCGATGCCCAACGGCAACGACTGGAGTCTGTTCCTTTACGACCAGATCACCTCCTATTCCACCAACGCCTGTTTCCTGCGTGATCCGCATGCGCTGATGCTCGAGAACCTGGCCTATCAGATGATTAAGCACCGCCAACAGACCACCTCAGACGGTTCCTGGCTCCTGCGTGCCGATGTAGGCGCCCGTCGCATGGGTGTGGAGGCCCACCGTGTCATGATGACATGGCTGATGCACAAGGTGCTCTCCACTGCTACACTCACTCCCACCCGTTGGGAAGATTTCACCCGCGAATATGCCGATGCAAAGCTTTTCACTTCGCAAAACATCGTCCGTGCTGCCACAGCCGACCGTTTCACCTGTTTCTCATGGAGCGAGGGTCTGCGCAGCTACACCGGCTATATCTCACCTCTCATCTCTCATCTCTCACCTCTCACCTTGTGGCGCAGCCGCACCAACCTCATCGTTCCTTTCCGCGCCTACAACACCGGCAATTTCCTTGGTTGGTACGAGGTACAGGACAAGAAGACCAATGCCACACCCGTCGTTCCAGGTATCTACGAACTGCGCGGCAACAGTTATGTGATGAATGGCGAGCTCGACACCAACGACGGTGCCCTCAACAACCGCTTCGCCATCTTTTCCACACCGGGCAATGCCGTCATCTATATAGATAATGTACGCGCAAAGATGCCCTGTACCATCACCGCAGAGCGGGGCGGTCTCATGGCTATCAGCGTGGATGAGATGACAAAGACCACACGCACCCTCTACACTGCCGACGAGACACGACTGTTGGACGGCACCTCCCTGACACGCATGAGCGGTCCTTGGGTGAATATCGACAACACATTTGGCATCGTTACCACCGGCGACAAACAAATAGCCTTTGGTGAACGGGCCAACAACAACTCCATCATGACGGCTCGTCTCTACGCTTCTTATACCGATGCGCCTCGCGCCATCGAGCAAAACCAGTTGGTAGATAGTCGCGCCATCATCTATTACTCCAATATCGACCGTGCGTCAACAGTGCAATTACACACCACCTGCCAACAGTTCTCCGTCCCCGAAGGATGGAGCGGTGTCATGACAGCCGACCCAGACAGCACACGCTATCTGTTGCTCAGTAATTTCTCGGGCAACCACACATGCACGCTCACCAATATCAACACCCGCCATGGTGCCCCGGTATTCACCACCGAGACAACCATCACAGCAGCCGGTTCATCTGCAACATTTATGGCCGATCATAACCATTCTGTTACCAACACCCTGAAGTTCTTTATCCAAGGCGAGGACGTCACAGCCATACAAGATGCCAGTGACCCAACCATCATTTATCTGCGCAACAACACCAACGTAAAACACAATATCCGTATCACCGCAGCAGACCAAGGACATTATTTCACAAAAGAAGTAAAACTTAACCGAAAATCTCTTAAAGTTTCCCTAAAACACGATAAAATAAGGGTTTTTGCGCATGTATTTTAGCATGTGAGACATAAAAAAAAACAAATGTAACATAAAAAAAAGCGGTGTATACAATTATCCCGTATATTTGCACCCGAAAACCGAAAGGCCAAAAACCTGACTTTTGAACTAATATAATTATTAACCATATTTATTAACTTATTATTAACTTACAAACATGAGAACTTTTACTAAATCTTTAGTAACGCTCCTGCTGCTATTGGTGGTAGGGTCGCTCAGTGCGCAGACACTCAAGGTCCTCGACCCTAACGGTGAACGCGACTGGACAAAACAAGCTGATGGTGACTATCCGTACTATTTTGATGACGGTTGGATACCAACAGACGCACTCAAGGAAGTGATCAATGGTGCTCTGCACCTTTACAACCCTGAGGTACAGGGATCACACGACAAATTCCAGTTGTTTGTTCTTGACTGGTTTAATACAACTCAGGACGAGGACTATGTCATCCGTATTTGGATGAAGGCCGACGGAGCTGGTACAGCAAACTTAGTTGTTGGTACTTGGGGTGGCAGTGCGTCATCTACATTCGATTTCGAACAGTCAGATGACTTCAAGATGTACCAGATTGCCCATACCGCAGGTGTAACATCTACAGAAAACAATGAGCACATCATATTCCAGTGCGGTACCTTTGCAGGTAATATCGAAATCCAGAAGGTACAGATCCTGCAGATGGGTGAGGACAAGCCAACCCTGTCAAGCTGGGGTACTTGGACACCTCTTATTAACAACAGCGACATGGAAGGTGACGACGTAAGCAGCTTCTTCGCTAAGATTGATCGTGACAAAACGGATCCAGTTCCCAATGCAGTGATTTCAGACGGTGTTGGTGTTGACGGTAGCCGTGGTATTTTGGTTGCAGCAACAGCGAAAGTTGATGAAGCTTGGGACAACCAGTTCTGGTTCCGTTTCAACCAGCCATTAGAGGTAAATACTCAATATCGTGTTAAGTTCGACTATAAGGCAGACCTCTCTGGCGATGTTGCCACACAGGCTCACGCTGCACCTGGTGACTACATCCACTATGAATTGCTTGGTAACATCAGCTTTACCGGCGACTGGCAGACCTACGAGAAAAATGATCTCAAGGTAACAAGTTCTCAGGCAAAGAATAGCGCTGGCAACAAATATCAGTCTGTAGCATTCAACCTGAACGATATCCAAGATGCTAACAATTACTATTTCGACAACATTTATGTTGATGCTTACGAGCCTCAGATTGATGTTCAGTACGGCGAGGGTGGATGCATCAAGGTCCTCTTCCCCTACTACGTTAACACATGCCGTCTGATGGTTAAGTATTCAGAAGGTAAGAGACGTCTGATTATCCCTAATGAGATGTTCACAGTTACCGTTAATGGTAAGACCGCAGAATTCGAGTCTGTAGAAATTGATGCCACTGGTGCTCTCTATGCTTTCATCAGCGAGGAATGGGCTTCAGAGAACGATTGCGAGTATCTTGGCGAAAACGACGAGGTTATCGTAACATTCAATAACCTTGAAGGCGATTATAACATCTCAAATCTTGATACAGAAGAAACAGTAGCAGCCTTCACACAGAACGGCCGCTTCGTAGAAGATTTGCAGGAACTGCCCTTCACCTACGGTGCACCTGAGATGATGAGCAGCGACCCAGAGGAAGGTTCATTCAACCTGGCTAACACTATCAACGAGTTCAAGGTTACTTTCGATAAGAAGGTCATTGTAAACAAGATTGTTGCTAAACTTGATAATGAGAATCTGACAGCTCAGGCTGATGAAGAGTTCGCAACAGAAGTTACTCTGAAGCGTACAGGAACCAAGGCTCTGGAGGATGGCGAGCACAAGATTACCATCACAAAGGTTTACGGTCAGTATAATCTGGGTGAGAACGACTACTCTACAAGCGAGATTAACTTCTCTGTAGGCACTCAGGTATCACAAGACCTGTTGGATGCTATTGCAGCTGCACAGACAGCTTTGGATGGCGCAAGCGATGCACGTTACGCTGGTACTGCTTTCACCAACCTGGAGAACGCAATCGCTAAGTACACTGCTGAGGCTCCCACCTACACCGCTCCAAGCGTTATCGACGCTGCTATGATTGACCTGAGCAACCTGTCAAAGGCTCTGAACGCTCACAAGACACTCGTTGACGATTATGATACAGCCAACCAGAAGATTCAGGATTTGGCCACAGACCTTGCTGAAAGTAAGTTCAACGGTACAGATTTGTATCAGCAGCTGAAGGCGCTTGCAGAAAGATTTGCTGGTAAGGAGCTGACCGATGACGATGAACTGACCGCAGCCAACAATGAGTTGAAGCCTATGGCTGACCTCTGCGCTAACATGTTCACTGAGGGTGAATCTAAGGATGGTGATGCAGGCTTCAAGGTACTGACAGACCGTATCCGTCGTGGTGTTGAGGCTCTGAAGAATCTCGGTTACGATGAAGAAGATCCTCTGATTGTAGCAGCTAACAACCTGATTTCAGACGACGACGATATCGCTGACCAAATTAAGGCTGCTTTGACAAAGAAGGTATACGAAGGTATGAAGGATCCTGCAACATTCTTCCCCGTACTTGACGTTGTAGAGGATGGTAATGGCGACCTCGTCGAGGTGAAGCAGTCTTACGACATGACCATATTCGTTAAGAATCCTAACATGTATGCGATGCTTCCAAGCAAAGGCTTCTCTGAAGAGAACATGCCAGGTTGGGTAGTTGTAAAGGGTAATCCTGGATTCTATGGCGCTGGTGGTAGCAGCTGGGGTAACCCACGTAATATCGAGGGTCTGCCTGAGGATATCGCAGTAACTGTTTATCACGCTGAGGCACAGGTTGAGCAGACCATTACTGACCTGCCCGCAGGTATCTACACTGTAACATTGTATGGCACTGACTGGGGTAACCAGAAGGGTGACTATGATGACGAGACTGGCGAATGGTCTGGTAAGGACGCATTAGGCTTCGTATATGCTAAGGTAACTGACACTCCAGAACCCATCACTGGAGAGGAGGTAGACCGCGAAATTAACTTTGCAGCTACAGCAACCATCGAGGCTGCTAAGAACCACGGTTTGAGCCAGTACAGCATGGATCTGGAACACAACCTGGAGGATATCACCGTAACAGACGGTAAGCTGACTATCGGTTTCTACTATGGTAACGACTCACAGTATTTCTTCGGTAACACGAAGCTGACTCTGACTGGTGCTGCTGCAGGTTTCGACTACGCAGCTGCCCTCGAGACCAACATCGATCAGCCTGCAACTGCTAAGGTTCGCGCTCTGCAGCTCTACGATCTGAACGGTCGTCGCATCGCAACTGCCCAGAAGGGTATCCAGATTGTGAAGAAGATGATGAGCGACGGTACTGTCAAGACTCAGAAGGTTGTGAAATAACTTAACCTAACCATAAACATTCGCCCTCAAGAGCATCGACTCTTGGGGGCGTTTTTTGTATTATAGGGGCAACGAGCATGGTGCATGGGCAAGAGAATAGACACTCTCGTGTTTTAAGAGGCACAGAGCGCGATTCAAGAGACAAAGGTACAAGATACCGCTAAAGACCAATAAAGCCCTGAGAGGGGCTTAAAACAGCCTAAGACGGCAGCACAAGACACGAGCTACGGGCACTATGGATTCTATAGGCACTATAGACTCCACAAAATACCAGCAAGCCTTCAATCGGACCAAAGGGAAACTTTTACCAAGCGAAGCGACTAAAAGAAATTTCAGCACAAAAAAAGGCCCGCATCATATCGATGCAGACCTTCATATCAGAGTTTATGTTTCTCTTTGTCGAAACCTTATTCAGCCTTCGGAGCCTCTTCGGCTGCGGGTGCCTCAGCGGCAACCTCCTCAGCAGCTGCTTCAGCCTTAGGAGCCTCCTGTGCAGGAGCCTCGGCCTTAGTAGCCTTACGAGAACGACGAGTAGCCTTCTTCTTGGTCTCAGTCTTAGCCATTTCGGGATCGAAGTCTACGAGCTCGATAAAGCAGATCTGAGCGGCGTCACCTTGACGGGTACCCAGCTTGATGATACGAGTGTATCCACCGGGACGGTCGCCAACCTTCTCACTTACAGTAGAGAAGAGTTCCTTGATAGCTTCCTTGTTCTGAAGGTAGCTGAATACTACACGACGTGAGTTAGTTGAGTCCTCCTTTGCCTTAGTGATCAGGGGCTCAACATACTTCTTGAGGGCCTTTGCCTTGGCCACGGTCGTAGTGATTCTTTTGTGCATGATCAGCGAAATGGCCATGTTGGCAAGCATGGAA
>Ga0265299_10001539_pt1 | contig 26111 bp, 19 predicted proteins | sample AusTroGonzalo_MG_4_FD_193485 | JGI IMG/M metagenome (GOLD analysis project Ga0265299, IMG submission 193485) | Bovine rumen microbial communities from tropical cattle in Woodstock, Queensland, Australia - Gonzalo_02 | ecosystem: Host-associated > Mammals > Digestive system > Stomach > Rumen ... | reverse complement strand
GAGGTGAAAGGCGACGGGTTTATGTATGGCGGCAAGAAATACTACGTGTGCGACCCTACCTACATCAATGCTTCCATTGGAATGACCATGCCTCAATTCAAGGGAAAGACTCCTAAAGTGATAAAACTTAAGAAATAAAAGATATGAAAAAATTCTGGAAGATACTCCTGATTGTCCTGGCGGTGCTGGCTGTTGGCGTCGCAGTGTATTTTATATGGTTTCACGACAATAAGAAGTATTATCAGCCCGAAATCCTTATCCCGGAGGTGTATCACGACATAGAGTTTGACACCGACCTTCTGATAGGCGTTTGGAAAGAAGACGAGCTGTATTACCGCTATAACGAAGACGGCACGGCAGTAACCTGGGATCTGGCCGACGACGTTATGGAAGACGAGGGCACGGCTCTGACATGGACTTTGGAACACAATCTTTTCACCCATAACTACATAATGGAGATAGGTGGCATCATACCCAAGCTGTTCAACATGAAAGTTCTGGAACTCGATGTTATGGAATACGATGACGACTTCGGTGTGAATCACCGTTTCTCGAAAGTGGACGAAATGCTTATTCAATAAAGCGTTTCATAACCACATAAGCCTCCTGAATACCTAATTCGCCGGCTTTACTCAAGTCTTTGATAGCTTTATTTTTATCGTTAAGATAAATCAGGGTGAGAGCCCTGTTGTAGTATGCTTCCGCCAGGTTGGGGTCGTATTGTATGGCCTTGGTGTAGTCGCTTATGGCCTGGTTGAACTCCTGCATTTGCAAGTGGATGTTGCCCAGATTGTACCACACAATAGGATTTTTCTTGTTTTTGTCCAAGACCTCGGTTATTGTGTTGAGCGACTGCTGATAGTCAGGACGCTCCTGAGAGATAGACTCTATTTCAGTAGCTCGCTTCTGGGTGATGTAGATGGAGTTGTCGTATGCCTTGTCCTGTATTGAGAGCTCCGCTTTTTCGTTTTGCAGCACCGACAGGTTGATGCCGGCATACACTCCGAGCACAGGGTCTTCGAGCAGAGATGTGAAGAGGCTTTCGCTACGTTGGAAGTTGAATATCTCGAGGTTGTACATTCCGTTGAGGAAGGTGAGGAGGCTCGGATTATCAACAGAGTTGACTATAGAGTCGTTAAGGCAGGATTTGCGGTTTTCGTCAAACAAATCGTCAATGGTGTAAGCCATCTTTCCGTTGAGACGGTTGCTTTGCGACAACTGACTCAGGGTGGCGTCCAGATAACAGTTATCCTTGTTGGTGACGTTGACTATGAAGCTGCCACGAGGCCTGATGTTGATGTCCGAGAACTGTATGAGAGTCTTTTGGCGGTTGCCGTCCACGAAGTCCGATTCGAAGCTGATGATTTTGTTGAAATCCATCTTCGAATAATGGTTGTAAAGCGAGTCGATGTTGGCTTGGTCTTCGCTTACGAAAGCCATGATCTGCTTAGCTTGCCACTGGTCTTGCTCGGCCCCTTTGATGTCGTTTTTCTCAAATCTGACAACGGCGCGGTTCATCCAGGCGTCTATGAAGTCGGGGAACAGCTCTATAACTCTTGTGAAGTCGTCCTCGGCATTGTCCCACTGCTTCAGCTGGTAGTAAAGCACTCCACGGTTGAAGTAGCCGTATATGTTCTGCGGGTTGATCTCAATTACCTTGTTGTACAGTGCCAAGGCTACGTCGTAGTCTTTCTGCTGGGAATAGATGATGGCCCGGTTGAAGTAGGTGAGGGCGTTGCGTTGGTCGAGTATGTTTACCTTTTCGTAGTCGTTGAGCGCCGCGGCCGTGTCGCCGAGGTTGAGGAACGCCACTGCGCGGTTGAAATATATCAGCGGATTGTCCTTATCCATGCGCAAGGCGCTGTTGAAATCGGCCATGGCTTCGCGGTACTCTTCGCGTTCGAGTTCTATCATGCCGCGGCGCACTATGGCCTCTATATTGAAGTAGTCGTTGTACACAGCGCTGTTCATGTCTTCCAGGGCCCCGTCCAGATCCTCCAGATAGCGTTTGGCTATGCCTCGAGAGATGTAAGCGTTGGCGTTCTCCGGATTGATAATCAGTGCGGTGTCGAACTCGGCCACAGCGTTGTGATAGTCTTTCAAATGCATAAGGGTCGATCCCGAAGCCAGATGCAACTCCTCGCTGAAAGGGTCGAGGTTGATGGCCTTCTTGAAGTCGGACATGGCGTCGGCGTAGTTCGACAGATGGTCGTTGGCCACACCGCGATAATGGTAGGCGCGCACATACAGTGGATGTACCTCCAGGGTGCGGCTGAAGTCGTCGACGGCACCTGTGTAGTCACCAAGACTGAACTTGGCTATGCCGCGCAGGAAATACCCTTCGAAATCATTTGGCTTGGCCACTATGGCTATGTTGAAGTTCTTGATGGCGTCTGAGTAGTTCTCCTTCGACAGGTCAATCTTGCCCATAAGCACGTAATGCTTGTGGTTGATCTGAGCACTCATCTCCGCCATGGGAAACAAAGCCAAACACAATATGACCAATAATCTCTTCATGGCTTATTTCTGATATTGCATGAAGGCTTCCATTATGGAATCTTGGTAGGTCTTAGACACAGTAATGTTCTTGATGCTGGTGGTGTCGAACTGTATCACAAACTCAGTCGCGTCTTTCTTGAGTGACATCACGTGAAGCAGGTTGATCATGTACGAACGGTGGCAACGCTGCAATGGAGTGTCGCGCATGTCGTCGGACAGTTTCTTCAAATTGGTTCTCAGGAAGAAGTCGACCATGGTATCACCGTTGATATGCTTGATAATCACATAGTTGTCGGCCGACTCGGCATAGAGTATGTTTTCGATGTTGGTTGAAAGGCGTATCTCACCCTTTTCATCCTTCAGGTGCACTATGCTGCTCTCCATCTTGCGTCCGCCCAATTCCTCTATGCGCTTGCGCAGATTGCAGTTGTCGAGATAGAGTAGGGCTATGATATACGGTATCAGCAGCATCCAGAAGGTGTTGGCTATGGATTTGGTGAAGATGTTGAACAAGGCTTCCCACATTGTGAGTTCAGGCATTTCGCTCAGATAGTTGTCGACAAATCCGACTTCATACCCGACAAACACATAGAACACCGAAACGAGGACGGCCTCGGCCACCAGCCAAAGCACGTATTCTCCGTAGCTTATCTGTACCTTTTTTGTGACATAATTCATGAGCATACGGCTGAGTGACACCACCACCATGCCGATGAGCACCATGAGAGACGAGTACATAAAGTAGTTGGTCTCGCTGTTGTTGGGAATCCAGGTTTCAGAATTGAAAGGTTTGAAGATATTGATAAAAAGCAAAGAGTACGCAGTCGTAAAAATTATGATGCGTACTACATTGTTTTTCTCAAGAAGGTAACTTGGAAGGTCTTTGTTTCCAAGCAGCTTCAGTTTATATTTGCTTGTGTCCACGGCACAAGTAGTGTTTTACTGGAGTCTGAACACTATCGGCAAGGTGTATGACACACGCACTGCCACGCCGCGTTGTTTTCCCGGTTTGAATTTAGGCAGGCTCTGAACCACGCGAACAGCTTCTTCGTCGCAGCCACCGCCGATACCACGCTTCACCTGTACGTTTGAAATAGAACCGTCTTTTTCGACGACGAAGCCCACGAACACTCTGCCCTGGATACCGCTTTCACGAGCCATCATTGGGTATTTGAGGTTTTTCTGGACATATTCCATCAACTTGGCAGGACCGCCTGGGAACTCAGGGTTCTCTTCCACAGAAAGGAACACTTCCTCTTCCTGGATTTCTTCCTCTTCGATTTCAGGTGCCTCGTAAACGTACTCTTCGATTTCCTCGTCCTGGTCGACCTCAGCGTTGATATCGATATCCTCGACTTCAACCTCGTCATCCACAACCTGGATCTGTGTCACCTGTGGTTTTGGGGCCTGGACAGGAGGTTTTGGCATCTCCTGCTTGGTGATTTCAACCATTTCCTCCTCAATCACTTCCACTTGACGCTGGAAAGCATCGAGGTTCTGCTTGTCGTAGCTTTTGTATTCAAAAACACGCCAAACGATGAATAATGTGACGACCAGTCCGATGAGGGTGAAGGTCAACTTCTTGTCTTCAAGACTTGCCTTTTGTGATTTTTTTATTTCCATAACATTAAATTTTTTCTTACACAATTAACGCTGCGAAGTTAGCAAAAATTATTTAATCTCTGATGAAATTTTTATCATTTTTTTTCGGTAAATGATTTTGAAAATCAAAATGCCTAATATACAGCCGATTACATCTGCGCAGAAGTCGTATATGCTGCCGCATCTTCCGTTGAATATGTAAATCTGCAGCAATTCGGTGATTCCACCGTACGTTGCCGTGGCCAGCAGAGTGCCCAGTTGCAGCCTGATGCGATAGGCTTTGTCCCTCTCGCAATACTCTTTCCTGTAGCCCCAGATGGTGAGGAAAGACAGGAGAGTAAACATGAGCGCATGCACAAGTTTATCAGGTCCGAGCCATTCCCAGAATGACAGGACTTGAGGAAAATAAGACCCCGGCAGACCGCAGAGTATCATAATGATTACACCGCACAGCAAGCCGGGGTAAATATGTCTTGTAAGACGTGCCAATGCTTATCCGATGAGGGCTTTGTAGGCTTCGGCGTCAAGAAGGTTGTCCATCTCTGATGCGTCGGTTACTTCGGCTTTGATAATCCAGCCTTCACCGTATGGATCGCTGTTGACTTTCTCCGGAGCGTCAGCAAGAGCTTCGTTAAACTCTACGACTTTGCCGCCTACCGGCATGAACATCTCTGAAGATGTCTTAACTGCCTCGATGGTGCCAAATGTCTCTTCAGCCTCGAGAGTCTCGTCCAATGTGTCGACGTCGACGAAAACGATGTCGCCAAGTTCGTGTTGTGCGTAATCGGTGATGCCGATATAAGCGTTGTCTCCTTCTAAGCGGATCCACTCGTGATCCTTAGTGTACTTTAAGTTTGTAGGTATATTCATATTCTGTGTTTAAAATTTAAAATTCAAAAATTCACACCGCAAAAATACGATTTATTTCTTCATAATCAGCAATTAAAAAAATATTTTTTTACTGCGTCAGACTGAACCTTGCCGTGATGCCTGCAAAGATGTTAGTAGTCCTGTAGGAGTTGGCTATGAACGGGTTAGTCATGTCATATTTGAAGAAAGCCTGCATGCTCAGACGCTGGCTGAATGTGTAATCGCCGGTAAGATAGACGTTGATCTTGTCCTGTCCTGCGGATATCTGGCTGTTGCGCTCGTCAATACTTCTCAGTGTGGTGATATCGCGGCGGAATCCTATGTCGAGTTTCACCTTGAGGTCGTTGCTGACCTTACGTTTGCTGGTGCTTTCCAACATTGCTATGTTGAAGCCGAGATCCTTGAATGTGTAGCCTAAACCTATCACGATTTCGCGCCCGTTCACCTCGGTGATCTGGTTGTTGCTGAAACCGAGAGTCACAGTCCTTGACTTCTTGTATTCAATGGTAGGTGTCAGCGAATTGGTCATGGTCATGTTGATACCGATCAGAGGTGAATATTGCTCATTGAGCAGTATCTGGGCTATGTCGTATTGCGATATGCGGGTGTTGGTTCCGGCGTACACTGCCATCTGGTTGCTGGCGTCATAATTGATATTGTTTGCCCAAGAGGAGATGGTGAAGGCTGACTTGTAAGCGTGTGTAAGGCTTATGTTCTTGAATATCTTCTTCAAAGCCTGAATCTTGTTGAGACCGGTGAAGTTGATGCTCCAGTTAGGCAGTGCCACCTTGCGGAACAGGGTCAGTGAAGTGCTGCCCGCACTGGATCCGCTGTAGGCCGCTATGAAGGCGTAGGTGAGCACTTCCTGCGATGAGGCTGAATATCCATAAGGGAACTCCTCAGCGGCAATCTCATCGTAAACGTAAGGTCTACCCATGTTAACCCAGGCTGCATTGTTCTCGGCCAGTCGGTCGGCTATCTCCCTACGGTAATCGCACAAACGGTTAAACAGTACGTCACCGTCGGTGAACGATGTAGCTGTCATAAGGTAGGATATGGTGTAGTTACCGCCTGTGGTCGGGGTGTAGAACTGGAATATTCCATCGGCATCGGCACGGAAATACTCCGAGAAGTTCTCAGCGTAGGTGCGATTGCCCGATACCTCAATCTTGAGGTCGGTAAATGGCTCCATCGTCACCTTATAATTATAGGTCTCGTTGAGACGCTCGGTATAAGGCTGGTTGAAGGTGGAGTCGGTGCTCAGCCATCCATGGCTTATGGCGTTGTTGAGAATGTCGTTTTTCTGTCCAAGCACGAAACCCCAGCCTGGAGCGTTGCTGCTGCTCAAGCCGAAATAGCTTGGATTTTGCATGAATCCCGGCAGGCCTACGCCATTAGTCTTGGTGTAGGAGAAGGATACTTTCTTCACACTGATGAGAATACGCACTGCGTTGTCGACTATGGCTTTTCCTACGTTGATCTTCTCCTTAGGTGTTATGGAGTCGCTCTTACTGTCAGGTGTTCTTAGACGGCCGGTCTTGTTGTTGATATTGTTGCCGCGCTTAGGAGCTGTGAGATTCTTCAGATACTTCGACCTGTTGTAAAGTCGGGTCAGATCGGCGTTGGCCGATATCTGCAGTGAGTAGTCGTTTTCTATGGTGTTACCGAGTCGTTTCTGAGTGTAACGCGAATTGGCTATCCAACGGTAGTTGCCGGTGTAGTTGGCGGTGGATGTCAACCAGTCGAGATATGGCAGCTTGTTGATAGGGATGTTGTAGCTCAACTTAACCGCTTGGGTGAATCTTGAGATGGAACCCAGTTTCAGCAGTTCGTCGCGTATGGTGTCGCGGTTGGCTTTCCATTCCTCACTGTTTTTCTCAGGGTTGCCGGCAGGCTCGTAAATGTATGCCTGCGATGATGCAGTGTATGTGAAGTTGAGGGCCTTGGTGATGTCATAACGGAAATCGTAGTTACGAGTCCAGTCCCAGTTCTTGGCGACGGTCTCACGTGTGAGAACCAGTCCCGACGACTTGTTACGCATCTTCTGTGAGTGTATCTGACGGTACATTTCGGTCGACACCGAGAAGCTCTTCGGCAGATAGAAGAGGTTGAAGTCTTTGAAGAGCTGCATATACGACTTTGAAGCCCATTTCGCTTTGGCGAAAGGCGTCCAAGGTTTGGCGCTGGTAGTGTAGGAGTAGCCTATGCTTCCGCGATATGACTTCTGACGGTTGTACTCCATATCGGGGTTGCTCTGCTCTGTCTTGGTGTAAGAATACGAAGCGTTGAAGTTCTCCACATCATAGAAATGAGGTTTCTTCTGTCCGACACGGTTCTTACGCAGGTTGGTGATGTTGAAGTTGGTCTGAGTGGTGACATCCCGGGCCAGGGCGTTGAGTGAGTCCTTGCCATGCTGGTCGAGGTCCTGCAACGAGCGTGAGAGTTTCACATCGGGGTCAAGAGGGTTGTACTCCGGAGTGATGGTGGTATTGTTATGGTCGAAGTGCACAGGCACTGTGATACCGGTCTTCTCCGGTGCCATAAACTTACCGAAATCTATATCGGTCGACACGTTGTAGTATCTACTGGCTAACATCTCATTGTCGGTGATCTTGGTTTCGAGAGAACCGTAACCTGCCGACCTGTACGATCCGGCCACCGCAACACGTCCCAAGTCGGCCAGAGTGGCTTCGACACGTCCTGTAGCGGCATATCCGCCGTTACTGCTGAGGTCGGTCATTCTAAGCTCGTTGATCCACACTATGATGCTCTTGTCTTGCGAAACTTCACCGTCCACCTTAGGATTTCTGATACCTATCATCATCGAACGCACTTCGCTTATGGTTGGGTTACCCAACACTTTGATGATGTTCTTGCCATCCATCTCCGAATATATGCGGTTGACCTTCACCTCCTTGTTGCCGTTGGCTATAGCGGTGTTACGGTCGGATTTCACCTTGACAACCCTTTCGAAATCTATGTCGAAGTTGTTTGATTCAGGCCATATGCCGTAGACATCGGTGACTGAAGTGCCCCAAGGGGTAATCTTCAGAGGTACCTCATATTCGTAGTAGTTGTCGGTGAGGTCTGTACCGAATCGCATGAACACCGTCACTTCGTTGTCGTAAACCGGATAGTTGTCGTACATGCTCTCTGCGTGGACGAACATCTTCATGTGTTTGTAGAAGCGGAAGTCGAACTCTGTGGTTTTGTACACTCCGCGGGCATCGCCGTCCACAAGATTCTTGACCGCCAGCTGCAGTGACTGCTCGTTCTGACGCACAGTGGATGTGCTTCCGGTGTAAACCTCCTGATGAATGCCAGGCGGGATGCAGTAAGGCACAGGATAACGGCTGCTGTTTTCCTCGAGGTTGACAGCCGACATCTCAAAGACTGTGTGGTTTGTCTGGTCGCCCGGCTGATACTCGCCAGGAGCCTGTATTGAGTTGGTGTAGGTGCGCCATTCGCCTCTGACCAGGTCGAGAGTGGCGAAACGCAAAACGATATTGTCTTTAAAGCCCTTGAGGAACATCCTGATGAAACGGATGGAACTGAAGCCTTCAATGTTACCGACTATGCGGCTAGGCTCGCGCACCGGGATGCGGAACTGATACCACTTGATGCGCTTGGTTTGACCGTTGGCTGTCTGAACCACCGCCTCTTTGATGTCGGAGATGAAGTTCTGTCCTGAGGTGTGCATCTTGTCAGGATCGAGGTCGATAACGTACTGATAATAGTTTTCCGACTCGCTCAAGGTGTTATCACCGTTGATATCCTCCTGATCTGGGAGAGAGCTGTTGTTGGTGGTATAGCTTTCGGAATATTGGGTTTCGGAAGGCGAGTTGCCTTCGTTGCCGTTGTAGTTCTTGTAACGTGCCAGAATGCTGGCGTATACAGGATCACTGTCGTAGTCTGAGCCACGGAAGTAGTGGTAGTTATCTGACGACGGGTCGTCCTCTAACTTGCTGTATGCATCGGCGTTGATCTTGTTTCTGACTGTGTTGAGGAAGTTGGAGAAGAACCCCTTCTCGTCTGTGCTGTTCAAACCGTCATAACCTATATCCTGATATGGACGAGAGGTAGGGTCGGAGTTGAATGCGTTGACAAGAGCCTGCAGGGTAGGAACGCGTCCCCACATGGTGGTATCGACGTTTTCGACTGTCGAAGAGGTGGGAAGTCCATGCTCGTAAGCCTTGCGTCCATCACGCAAAATGTCTTCCGATACATCACCGAGGTTGAAATACAGTTTACCTATGTTGGACTGGTCCTGACCGTCATAGTACGGGTCCATCATCCAGAATTCTATATACTCGACGTTGGTGGAGTTGAAGTCGGACGACTCTATGGCGCGCATGATACCGCCCCAACGGTCCTCAGGATTGTCGAAGGTGCCGTCAAGGTTCAAATGCTCGGTGTCGTAGTTGTAAGGTCCACGTTCTTTCGGGTAGTATGCGAGGTTGAGCACCGTCATGTTAGTCGAGGTACCGGCCTGGATGTCGCGCTTGGGGTAAAGCTCGGTGAGCAGCACCTGACGCACGCGGTGGTCTGACAGCTCTTCGTTGGTGATGTTGGAAGGCAACAGGTTGCCGTAACGGTCGTAGAACACCGACTGGTCGATGGTGTACCATGCCAGTTTGGCACGTTTTTTACCGTAGTCCAAACCCACTGAGGCGGCCTCAGGGAAGAGGTTGTTCTGACCTTGAGGAGTGCTGGCTAAATGCCAGAAGTTCCACTGGTGCATGTCGATGGTCGACTTGGCTCCCTCGAAGTCGTCGATGTAGGAAGTGCCGGTTTGACCTGTTTCTTTGTTGATGCCTTGTATGAACCGTGCAAACTCACCTGACACCGTGATTCTCGACTTGGTCTTGGTCTGGTAAAGAGGCAGTTTGTCGAGGACGTCGGTGAGCCATTGCGAATCGGTCTGGTAGTTGATGTCAAAGCCGTATATTGTGTTGGAAATAGGCTCGTCATTGTAGTTCACCTTGGTGGTGTAGGCTCTCTCGCTGAGGTGGAGGATGGTACCTCCGACTATGAATGTAGGATTGATTTCATGTTCGACGCGGGCACCGAGATATGTCTTACGGATGGTGGACATGGCGGTGTTGTTCTCCATGGACACGTTGATGGTGGTGCCTGAGTTGAGCAAGGCCTCGTTCAAAATAGTAACACGTCCCAGAGTGTAGTCGACGGTATAGTCGACGTTCTCAACCAAAGGAAGTCCGCCGGCGGTAACAGTCACCGAACCTGGCTGTACGTTGAGGGCGTTGAGGTTGATTTCGCTGCCTGCTGACGAGGTGTAACGGCCTTCCATGCGGAACTTGTTCTTGGAGGTGTATTGCTGAGCCATAACCTTGGTCATGGTGTACAAAGAGTCGAAGGCGTATTTGTCGGCCAAAGCCGGGTTGTCTGGGAAGATCTTCTCCCTGATATGACTTCCGAAAGGCTCCAGCACAGTGAAGTAGATACGTCCGGTGGCGGCGTTGATGGTACCGCCGTTGGTCGTAGCTCCGTTGATGAAGTCGAACATGCCATCACCGCCTTCTACAGGGTTGTTCTGGCTGTTCAAGCGGTCCATGCCCATGAGGTGCAAGAGCGACTGACCTTTGATTTCTTCAGGAGCGTCAGCAAAGTAGCCGGTGGAGACACCGTTCTTGTTGCCCAGATACATGATGTTCATCTGGAAATTGGTGGATGCCACCTGATAGGCTCTCATGTTGTAGACGTTCTTCATCATCAGGTTCCACATAGGAGCCTTGGTGTCGACGGTGGTGCTCTTCAACATCTTGGTGACCAGAAGCTTTGGCTCGCGAATGGCCTCGTCGGAGAATTCACCGACCTGGAACACTCCGTCCTGACCTATGACAGTGTACTGGTATGCCACCGCAAGGGTTTGGTTGGAGTTGAGAGAAATATTCAGGGTGATGAAACCTAACTTGCTGTTGAGACTGTATTCCGAAGCCGTAAGTTTTCTGGCTTTCTGTATCTTTTCGAAGTCGCGGCCCGAGGTGTAGCCTTGCGAGGTGAGGTAAGATGTCACGGTGTTGAGGTCGTGGATCTGCACGGTGTCGAGATTCGGCAGAAGGTCGTTTGCCATGTTGGCCGGGTAGTCGTTCAAGCTGCCGATGAGAGGGTGAACCTTTTTGTCGTTGTAAATCCATTCCTCCCTACCTTCGCCCAAATCGGTGAATGCCACTATGTTACGGCAGTTTTCGTAGTTGGAGCTGGTGTTGGTGACCCAGACCTCGATTCTGGTGATGTTGATGCTGGACGTGACTGATGGCAGGGTGGCCACGGCCTCCTCGTAATGGTCGCGGAAGTACTGGCTGAGGAAGAAGTGTCGGTTTTCCTCGTAGTCGAGACACTCAATCTCGAACTCCTGTGTGAGAGCTCCGCCGTTGACTGCTATTTTTTGCGTTTCACTTTCCTGATATGAAGCTATGGCTGTGACTGTGGTCTTGCCGAATTTCAGCTGCGTCTTGAAACCGAACAGCGACTGGGTGCCGTTGATGAGGGTGCTGCGCAGAGGCATGCTGACGTTACCTGCTTCGAGGAGTTGGAGGATGTCGTCCTCATCGCCCTCGTATTTAAGAGTGAACTTGTTTTCGAACGAGAACTGTGTCTTGGTGTTGTAGTTCATCTTAAACTGAATCTTCTCGCCGATTTTGGCGGAAGCGCTCAGCTGAATGTCCTCGTTGAAGTCGAAGTTGGTGGTGCGCTGCTGTGCCACGGTGAGCGAAGGGTCGCGGCGGCGCTGGTATTTAATGCCGAATGTCACGTCGGCCGAACCTTGCAGCTTGATGTCGATGGTGTTGCTGCCGAATATCTTGTCGAACACCTTACCTCCCACGTAAATCGGCGGGATGAGCGAATTACTGTTGCTGTTGCCTATAGCCGACTCGCGACGGTCTTTCCAGTAGTTTTTTATGGACTGGCGGGTGACGTAGTCGGAGTACTGCTCCTTGGTCATGTAATACGGGTCCTGATAGGTGAAATCGCCGATTTTACTTGTGAAGACATATTGTCCGGTGATGGGGTCGTACTCTATGGAGTGGGTGACGTTGGAAGGCTCATGCAAGGTGACGCCTGTCTGGTCGGGCTGTCCATAGGGAGTGCCGTCCTGTGCCATGACACCAAAGCCCGCACAAAGCAGCAATATTGTTATGATATATTTTAATCTTTCAAAAATCATAAAAATTTCTTTACAACAGTCTCAACGACTCCTTGATAAGGTCTTCCACCGACGGGTTGTCCATCTGTTTCATCAGTTTGTCCAAAGTCTTCTCTATGCTCGCCTTGTTGAATCCCAAGACCATTAATGCAGATAACGCCTCATCTTTCAATGTATTGTATCCGGCTGGCGAAATTTCACCGCCCGCCTCGAGCTTGCCGACCTTGTCGTGGAGGTCGACCACTATGCGCTGAGCGGTCTTGGCACCTATGCCTTTCACTCCCTGAATCATCCGGATGTTGTTGGTGGCAATGGCGTCCACTGCCTCGCTCACTGTCATCGACGACAAAATGAGGCGGGCGGTGTTGCAGCCAACTCCCGACACCGTGATGAGCTGGAGAAAGAGCTCGCGCTCGCTTTCGGTGTAAAACCCGTACAGAGTGTGCGCGTCCTCACGTATGGCGAGGTGTACGAAAAGCTTCACATGCTGCTGTTCGCCAATCGCCGTGAAAGTGTTAAGCGTGATGTTAATCAAGTATCCAATGCCTTGATTATCAAGCACAACGTAAGTCGGATTCTTCTCTACAACGGTTCCCGAAATGAAACTATACATACAAAAATTTGCCTGTTATCTTAAAACTTGCAAAAATAGTAAAAATTTCAGTACGAAAAACGAATATTTTTTGTTTGTTTTCAAAACAATTTTTGTATATTTGCAAGATTATTATTTGTTTGAATTTTAAATCATAGGAAAAATATGAAATCAGTTGTTATTCTCGCCGGCGGTGGTCCGGCACCTGGCATCAACACGGTGGTCGCCACTGTGGCAAAAACATTTTTGGATGACGGTTTCCGTGTGATCGGACTCCATGAAGGCTATAAAAACCTGTTCAAGCCGAATCCGAGGACAGTCGATATCGACTTCATTTACGCCGACCAAATCATGAGAATGGGCGGCTCGGCACTGCAGATGAGCCGTTACAAACCGAAAGACGAGGAATTTAACGTTGATTTCTTTGTGAAAAACGATGTAAACCTCTTGGTGACCATTGGCGGCGACGACACAGCCTCAACAGCGAACCGCATCTCCAAGTTCTTGATGAAGAATAACGTACACGTTCAGAACATACATGTGCCCAAGACCATCGACAACGACCTTCCGTTGCCAGAGGGCAGTCCTACATTCGGATATTATTCGGCAAAGGAAGCGGGTGTGAAGATTTTGCAGACGGTATATGAGGATGCACGTACAAGCGGTAACTGGTTTGTGGTATCGGCCATGGGTCGTGAAGCAGGCCACCTTGCATTCGGTATGGGCTATGCCTGCCATTACCCGATGATTATAATCCCTGAAATGTTCTACAAGACAGAGGTAACGTTCGACAAGATCATGAAGCTCATCATCAGCTCGATGATTAAACGTAAGATATTGGGTATCAACTACGGCGTGGCGAGCGTCTCGGAGGGTGTGTTCCACTTCATGACCGATGAGGAGATTCACAACTCGGGTGTCAACTTCACCTACGACGAACACGGACATCCAGAGCTTGGCAACGTCAGTAAGGCTCACATTTTCAATATGTTGCTGCAGCAACGCATCAAAATGCTGGGACTGGACATCAAGAGCCGTCCGGTGGAAGTCGGCTATGAAATCCGTTGCGTAGACCCATGTGCTTTCGACCTTCAGTATTGCTCAATCCTCGGTTACGGCGTGAAGAAGCTTTTCGACATGGGCATCACCGGTGCCATGGTGACCGCCGACCCTAAAGGCGCAGTCACCCCATTGTATTTGAAAGATGTGGAAGACGAGAACGGCAAGGTGAAACCACGTCTGGTGAACATGCAAGGCGAGAAGGCCAAGCTGGTGTTCAACCACTGCATGCAGTACATCACCCCGGCCGACTATGAAGCCGCCAAGAAATTCGTGAAGAACCCTGAGGAATACGATTTCAGGAAGATCCTGAATTGGGTGAAATAGTTGAGTATTTTTAGTGAAAAATAGGGGCGAAAAATTTTTCGCCCCTTTTTTTTTGTTTCTAATTGATAACCAATTGCAGCGTGCTTCGGCTGCGTTGTTCCACGAAGACCTGTTTCCCTTTGATGAATTCTTTTTCGATGCCGTTTTTGTAATGGCGGATGGTAAATAATTGTAGGCCATTGTTGTAGCGGATGATAAACGATTGTTCGAGGGAGGCGATGAGCTGGGTGAGCTTGCGCTCGTTCTCGTCGAAGCAGATGGAGAGGTTCAAGGCCGAGGTTTGAATCATGTTGGCGTGGATGTTCAGTTCGTTGAGCATTGCAAAAAGGATGCCGAGGTTCTGCTCGTTCATGAAGGAATAGTCGCGCGGACGAATCGTCACAAGTGTTTGATTATCTTTTACTATGAACGACGGAATGTATTTGATGAACTGGTCTGTGCCGTCAACTATGGTCGGCTCAAGCGAGGCATCCAAGAAACAACGGACTTTCAACGGGATGTTCTTGTTTTGCAGCGGCTTGGTGGTCTTGGGGTGCAATACAGATGCTCCGTAAAACGTCAGCTCGGTGGCTTCGGAGTAGGAGAGATGCGGGATCTTCTCGGTGTGAGGGAAGCGTTTCGGGTCGGCGTTGCGCACTCCGTCCACGTCTTTCCAAACCGATAACTCCTTGGCATCAAGCAAGTTGGCAAAGATAGCACCAGTGTAGTCGGAGCCTTCACGTCCCAGGGTTGTTGTCACCACTGGCTTGGTCGATGAACCGATGAAACCTTGGGTGATATACATGGTGCCGTCGTGTTCTTCCTGCAGCTTCTGGATCTTCAGTCGGCTCTCGTCGAAGTCGACGTTGGCGGCGCGGAAAGTATGGTCGGTGATGATATACTGGCGGGCATCGAGTAGTTTGTTGGCGATGCCGTTGTCGTTCAAATAAGCTGAAATAATTGTTGTCGACAGCATCTCGCCGAAGCTGATGGTCTGGTCGTATTGATAATCGTAGTCGTAGCCTGTTTCCTGAAGGTTGAGATACAAATCCAGAAACAGTTGGGTGACGGCTTCAAAAATGGGATGCGAGGTGTCGCCCTTGAAGAGATCCATCATGATGTTTTCGTGGTATTCCATCAGTTCCTTCAGGGCGCTGATCGGGAGATGACCGTCGGCTTCGCGGAAGTTTTTCAAAACCTTCTCAATGCCGTTGGTGGTCTTTCCCATGGCCGAGATGACCAACATCAGGTCGCTACGGTCTTCATCCTCAAGTATATGCTTGAGATTTCTCACAGCGTCGGCGTCCTTTACCGAGGCTCCTCCGAACTTAAAAACACGATTTATCATTACAACAAAAAATTTTACGTTTTAACGTCACAAAGATATAAAAAAGTGTGAAGAAAAACGTAAAATTTTTAAATGTATGCTGACGCAATTTTTAGAATATTAACGCCAAAAGCACGTAAATCCAGTGGGCTGACACTCCTGCGACCAAGCCGCCTATGGTGTGGGCGCCTATAGCCTTAGGGATGAGCTCGCGGTGACCGAGTGAGTCGAGCATGGCGGTGTGTGTGCTGAGGAATCCGCTCCAGCACATTCCGATGGCGGTGCACACTGCTATGGCGTTGTTGTTGACTATGCCTTCAGCTATGAACTTAGGCAGCAGACCGAGAGCTGCACCCACAGCACCTAAAGAAGTGATGGGGAATGCCACCAACTCAGGGTTCTTGAAGCCGAAGAGCCAGTCGAACACGAAGTCGATTTTGCCTGCGAGATAAGGCAGCACGGGCACGCCTTCGTAAGCTACGCCTGTGTATTCAGCGCCTGTGGCAGGGCCGAAAGTCATCATCATGACCACTGTCGAGATGATAAGCACGCCCGGGATAATGGCCAAGCCTATTGCCACGCCTTCCTTGCCGCCGTCCAGAATTGCGTCGAGGAAACGCAGGAACACATTGCCTTCCGACTTGAATGAGATTTTCTGCTCATCGCCGCCGTCAGGATTCTCATCTACATCCAACTCGGGGTAAGCTTTCAGAGTGAAACGCTGCATCAGTCTGGTTGAGACTATACTACCGATGATAGCGCCGAGCAGGCCAACCAAGGCTCCTTTCAAGAAACCGAGACCGAGCATATAGAATATCACCACAAGACCCATGCCGAAAGCAGTGCCGAAGTTCGTCAGAGAGGCGAGCTGGTATTTCTTGAAATAATGTGAGAAATACTTATCTTTCGAAAGGGTGATGATGGCAGGGTTGTCTGACAAAAACGTAAGAATTCCGCCAAGTGCCGCCACGCCCGGAAGGTTGTAGATAGGCTTCATCAGAGGACGCAGCACGTATTCTATGAGTCGAACCACGCCGAACTCCACTAAGAGCTTGCCCAAAGCGCCTGAGACCACGCACACTGCCATCAGGAAGAACACTGTCTCCAGAAGGAGGTGGTAGGCTGTCTGCATGATGGTGTTGAGCATGTTGGCTGTGCCCATCCTGGTGCCGAGGAATCCGAAAAAGACAGCGAAGACAAGAAGGAATATACCTGCCTCGAGACGTCTCTTACTTAAAAATTGCCATTGCTTTATTTTCATAATTCAGATTTATTTGTCGATAAATTTCAGTCTCCATGTCACACCTATGTTGACCTGATATGATATCTCATCCTTGATGGCAGGCTGAAGAGTTTCATCTACAACTTCAACGGTGCCGCGGACATCGCTGACAGCGAAGAATCCATGTATGCGGATGTCATTTTTGCCTTGCCATGGATAGAATTCGAAACCGCCTCCATAGAATCGGACATCGGTGCCTGGCAATACGCAGCGGTCGAATACGTAGTTAATATTCAAGTTTGCCAATTGGGCGTCATTCACGTCGTAGCCGGTTTTTAAAAACACCTGAAACTTGTTGTGCATGAAATTGTAGCCGATACGGCCTATTATTGTCATATCTTTGAAGAAAAACTGTTCTTGCTCGCCGTTAGCGCGGTTGGTGAAGTCGAAGTAACCTGCGACAGGGCCGAAGTTGAAACTTGTTCCAAGAGCGATGACATTAAGGAAACAGCCTTTTTTGTATTCGAACATATTGACGGACCATACCGGACCGAAATGTTTGTAGTTGGCACGCCAGTGAAGGCTGTAATTGTACAGGCTTCCGTAAATGACGTTGTTGTCGCAAGGCGAGTTGGAGAACTGGAAGGTGAAAGTGTTCTTGCGGTCGTTTGTGGTGTACTCTATATTGGTACCGAAACGATAGCAGTTGATATTATCCCAAAACTGAGAGTGGAAATACACATCTATAGGGGAGAGGTCGTACTCTATACCACCCATGGCTATGATTTCCTTACCTACCGTCCAAGAGATGTTTTTGGTGATGCGCCAGCCAAAATACAGGTAATCGGTGGCGTCGAAGAAATTGTATTCTTTCTGTATTTTATTGATTCTCTGTCGATAAGCATAATAAAGGTTGTCGGTGATATCACCTTCTAAGATGAAGTTGAGATATTTGCCTGTGAAACCCGAATATGTTTCATTATCATCGTTGAAGCAGTCGAAATCGCCTCGGTATTCAAATCTCAAATTCTTGATACCATAGCTATTTTCCTTGGTCATCTGGGCTGAAGCCGCTGATGCACACAAAGCGAAAACCAAAACCAAAAAACATTTTCTCATACTGAAAAATTTTTCTCTCGTTCCTTTTTTATCTCGCAGATTACTGCAAATTATGCATAAAAAATTTCGCTGCAAAATTATGAAATTTTTTCCTATCTTTGCATATCATTAAAAATAATAAAATTATGAATTTCAAATCGTATAATTACAGCGAGGAGGAACTGCAGTCAAGGGTTGAAACCATCATTCAGAGACAAGTTAAAGACAGCGATAGGAGAGAGGCTTTGAAGACCATTTTCCAAAGCGTAGACTTCACCACTTTGGAGGGTTTGGACAATGCTAAAAAAATAGATGAGTTTTGCGCTAAAGCCATTGGTTTTCAGAAGAATGACATGGGTATATCTGTCCCGGCCATCTGCATCTACAGTCCGTTTGTGAAGCAGGCGAAAGGCTTGCTGAAAGGCAGCGGAATCAAAGTGGCGACGGTGGCTTGCTGCTTCCCTTCGGGCCAGATGCCATTCGATTTGAAAAAGAAAGAGGTTGAATACTGTGTTGAGCAGGGTGCCGACGAGGTGGACATGGTCATCTCCAGAGGCACTTTCCTTGAAGGCAATTACGATGAGGTTTACAACGAAATTCAGGCTATCCGTGAGATTTGCAAGGCTCCTGTCCATCTGAAGGTCATTCTTGAGACGGGTGAGCTTAAGACTGTTGCTAACATTCGTAAAGCCAGCGAGTTGGCTATATTGGCAGGTGCTGATTTTATCAAGACTTCGACAGGAAAAATAGCTGTCAACGCCACCCCTATGGCGGCAGTCATCATGTGCGACACCATCAAGGAATATTACGAGGCCACAGGCCAGATGGTGGGCTTCAAACCTGCCGGAGGCATGTCGACCATCGAAGACGCGCTCACCTATTATTATATAGTGAAAGATGTCCTCGGCGAGAAATGGCTCAACAAAAACTATTTCCGCGTAGGAACAAGCCGACTGGCGGGAAAAGTGATGGAGGAGCTGGTTGGATGATTAAAAATCAAGATGCACTAAGGCTTGCCTTGGAAGAAGGCGAAGCCAGCCCGGATGTTAATGATTTCGATGCAAAAAAGTTTCTGCATGAATTAAAGGCAGGGCAGGAGAAATTATAGGATTCTACACGAGAAGATGGATTTCGTGAGGCATTTTTAAAGATAAGAGGCGCAAAAATTGCGCCTCTAAGATTTTAAATATGATGTAGTATTATTGTGCATCGCGGACAAGGCGGACATTTTGACCATAAAATCGGTTTCCTTGTTCGTTGGCAGCATAGACAAAATTATCACTAAAAAAGAACTCATAAACATTTCCCGAAGTATTAGCCGTTGATGACCAATAGAAGCCAAAATCAATATCATAAAGCAATGTTTCATGTCTGCGTCCTCCACATGGGAAGAATATAACTCCATTAGCTTCTAAATACTCACCCCAATCAGCAGCACTAATAGTATTAGAACTAAAGTCTACTCCTTGTGTATCTGTTTCATTTAAGTTGTAATAATTGCTGTTCCAATTGTCAGGCAATAAAACAATTCCTTTAACCCCGTTAACTAATGCCTTAGCGAAGCGAATACCCGATGATGTTTCCCTCGTATAAAACATATAAGCGAACTCTTCTTTTGTTGGTGTACGCCATGAATTGATTGTATTTCCACCATTATAAATAGCATTATAACCCCAATCTGCCTGCCCAGTCTGGTCATACAAATTATAAGTTGTAGATCCATATGCCAAATAATAACTATTATCATTATATGTTATACTCCATGGTTGGTAACATACAGCTCCATGATTATATCCACTTGTTCCCCAACCGAATAAATCAATCCAGCCAGAATATGTTTCTGAAATATTAGAGTTGTCTTCTCCTACATAATCCCACTGGTTTTCTGCAAATCTCCATGTATTTGTCGATGCTTGATATTGCAAGTTGCCTTGTGAAAACCACACTTGGTCTCCATTTTCGTTTATCGTAAATAAACCATTTATTGCACCAGTTGGAACGTTTGGAGAGTCTTGTTCTGTTGTAAACGTCTTCTGTTCACCATACGCTGTTCCTATCTCGTTAGTCGCGAATGCTCTGACATAATATGTTGTGTTCTCTGTCAGGTTTGTTATATTTGAAGTATAACTGCCTGTACCGGTACCGTCATTTGTATGTGAATCGTTAATAGTTGGGTTCTCACTTATGCTCCAGCAAACACCGCGTTCTGTAACTGTTCCATTGCCTGCGGATGTGACATTGCCTCCGCAAACGGCAGAGTTGGAGGTCACAGAAGACACGTCGTTTGTGGTCACTGTTGGTGATGTGATATCACTACCAGCAGTGAAAATCTTCTGTTCACCATACGCTGTTCCGACCTCATTTGTGGCATAAGCTCTGATATAATATGTGGTTTGAGGAGTCAAATTTGTCAAAGAGCTTGTGAATGTTCCAGTTCCTGTGCCATCAGATGTGTGAGCATCACTAATTGTCGGGTTTTCGGTTGTGCTCCAGCAGACACCGCGGGCAGTGACGTCGGCGCCGCCGCTATTTGCGACAACACCTCCGCATATGGCTGAAGTGGATGTGATGTCTGTCACATTGGATGTAGTCACTGTTGGAACAATGACAACTCCGCCGCCTTCGGTTGTTTCGAATTCGTATTCTGTACCGTAACTCGTTCCTTTTTCGTTGATGGCAAACGCTCTTACGTAATAAACAGTATGCTCGCTAAGACCGGTCATTGTGGATGTGTACGAGCCAGTATCCATGCCATCGGTTGTGTAGTTATCAAAGATTGTTGGGTTGCGGTGCGTGCTCCAGCAAACGCCTCTGCCTGTCACATAATAGCCACCGTCGTCAATGATTTCACCGCCGCATATTGCACTTGTGCCCTGTATCTCCGAAACTTCCATGGTTATAACCGTCGGAAGTGTCACCAAAGCGGCATCCAGATAGAAGCTGTGCACCTCAGATGTCACCACATTGACACCGTTGCTGTATTCGAACTTGTAGTAGTATTTCTTGTCGGTGTGCAAATCGACGAAGTTGGCGATAAACACGCTGTCAATGATTTCCGACTGGGCCACTATCGAGTATCCGAAATAGTTGCTTTCGCTCATCGTTACGTTCACATATTGTAAATCAGTTGGATAATCATATTCCACCTTTATCTCCGCCGATGTCTGCGAATAGGCGACGTTTTCACTTGTGAGTTTGAGGTCGTAAACCTTCAGCTCGGGCATCTTTTTGCATGTAGTGAGCATCAATGCCGAGAAAACACATAATATAAATGCTGTCTTTTTCATAACTCTTCAATTTTAATAACCCATACCAAAACCTAATTTAGCTTCATAATATTTGAAGTTTGTCGTAACAAAGTCGAGCGACACCACGAGTTTGCCGAATCTGTAGTGCGCACCGGCCGACACTTCGACGCCCGATGTGCTGACGTCGGTGTTTTTGACATATTTACCGTCGGTCATCTCGTATGCTGTAGTTCGAATGCCGTATCCGACGCCAATTCTCAGTGCTATCGGGTCGGTGAGCCTGAACATCACACCACCAATTGCTGAAAGAGAGGTGTAAACCTCTTTGCCTGTGTAGAAAGGATAGTTGCCATCCACCAGGAAGTCGTTTCCGCATTCAAAATCGGTGGAGAGACCTTTGAAATTGAAATTTGACATGGCGTTGATGAACCAACCCATTTTCTTCATGTTTCCGAGTGTGACACCATAAGAGAGTTTGCCATAGTTATTGTAGGCGATGTTCAGCGTCAGCAGGTTGTAACTTTCGTCTTTCTTCGCAACCTCAATCACTGTTGGGGCTTCTGACTGTTTTTCAGCCACAGCTTTGGTTGCGCTCTCCAACTCGTCGAGACGGCTCATGATCATTTCCTCATTGATGTTTGATTCCGACAGGTTTACCAACGTCAGCTCGTAGCCGCATTTGGGTTTCATGTCGAATGGGAACCAGAATTCGGTCGAGCTCAGGTCTGGATGCGAAATCTTGATGTAAGAGGCGTAGTAGCTCATATACAGCCACACTTCGCCGTCTTCGTATTCCACCTCGAAGAACGTCCTTGCATCGCCCTTGAAAGTCAGTTCGCGGCGCTGTTTTGCATTGATGTTTTCGGTTATGATTTTCAAAACCGCATACGGCTTGTCGTTTTCGTCGTACATCTTGTCTGTGTTGATGTTGACGAATCCTTCGACGAGCTTGAATGAGTCTTTTTTCACCTCAAGCTGAGCCATGGCTGCAGTCGAGAGTATGATAGCAATGAATAGTATAAAGATTTTTTTCATGTAAAAAAGTAGTATTTAACATGCAAATATAAAAAATCTTTAATACAATTACAAAATTATTTGAATAATTTTATAATTATCAATAATTGCTATCTCTGAGTTTATTAATAGTGAAAGACGTTCTTGGCGAGAAATGGCTCAACAAAAACTATTTCCGCGTAGGAACAAGCCGACTGGCAGGAAAAGTGATGGAAGAACTGAATCAGTAATATTTGTATTCGAACCTGCGCAGCCCTTCGTCTTCATGTTTGATGAAAACTTTCATCCCAACGAAGGCGTATTCTTCTTTGAACTTAATCAAATCAGCGTCATGCATCCTGATGCAGCCCCTGCTGTATCGGCCCGGCACTGTCTCTTCATTGTTGGTGCTGCCATGTATTCCAACGCTATTGTAAGGTTTGGAGAATCGGAGAAACCAATCTCCATAGGCTAATATCGGTCCCCTGCCGTCTTGAAAATCGTATACCCAGTCTGAGGCATCAATAATTTCTTTGATGTGTATAGGCCGTCTCCAGGTGGTTTCCGGAGTCTTGTTGTCACCTGTAAGCTTTTTGGCTCCATAGTTTTTGGAGATGCATACGGGATATTCGGCCAGTCTGATGTTGTCGCCGTTTACATGTTGACAGACATAAAGCTTCAACTCCTGTTTGGAGATGACGACAAAGACTTCACCATCAGAGAGATATTCGTTTTGAGATAAAGAATCCTTCAAAAGGATGGCAGTAACACTGACAACTGCCGCCAGTGTTACCCATAAAGTCCATTTGAGAATTCTCTTCTTCATCATTTCTCAATAACCACTTTGCTCACTTTGCCGTCAACATTAATAAGGTATGCACCTTCATTCAGACCTCTGACATCGATGACATTGGCATTCTCAACAGTTTTCACCAATCTTCCGTCGAGGGTGTAGATTGAAACTGACTGTGGATTGACATTCCCAATGCGGATGAAATCTGATGCGGGGTTTGGATAAACGCTGATTTCAGAAGTTGAAACTTCGGCTATGCCGTCCACTTGGGTGAAGAAATAGTGCGGGTTGCCTGATTTTGAGGCGCCATCGGAGAACACATATTGAGTATGATAGCCATATTCCGTTTCAGGTGTGAGGTCTTCAAGAGTAATTTCAATATGATCTTCTATGTCGAGTATCAAAGTGTAAACATTGTTGATGTAGCCGTCTTCAAGATCGTAATAGATAAGTTTGAGAACGTCAATTACGTCATTGCTGGTGTGGAAGTCAGCTGACATGTGGGCCGAATGCGGCGTTATATCTGTGGCCTCAGTTATCTTGATATCGGTAAGACCGTGAATGGGATAGCCGTTGTTGGTGCCATTGTCCATCACGTAGGCGTGGAAGTATTCGTCTATGGTGTTCTTGAAATCCTCGGTCTGCATCTCGGCTGAGGTCTTGCTGGTGCCGTAGTTGGTGGTGCCGCCGCAGGTGTTAAGATAATAGCAGTTCCTCACATCCAACGATGACTCGCCTTTCATGGGGTTTATCGGGCTGACCATACCGAAAATGCCTCCTTTGGTGACTGCGTCGAGATTGCCAGTGTTGTAGCAGTTTTCAACGCTGACCTCATTATCCTGCAAGGTTGCTGCCAGTATACCTGAAGCCACACTCATCATGAAAGCGTCGGCTGTCAAGTCGGCGGTGTTGTAACAATTCTTTATAATGCTGCGATCCATGGCGATTGCCACTATGCCGCCTACGCCGGCGCCTCCTGTAAGTCCGCCGTTGTTGGTGGCTGTGATGCTGCCTGAGAATGAGCACTGCTCAACTCTAGCCCTTTCACCTATAGCTGCCGCTATACCGGCTGCACCGCAGTATGTCGCGCTGTTGCTGACATTGATGGTGCCCGAAAAACTGCACTGATACACGTATGCGTCGGCTTTCATGCCGCAAACTATGCCAGCCGCACCTACTCCGGTGGAAACTATATTGCCGCTCACCGACAGATGTTTGATTTGTCCGTAGTCGTCATCACCGATAATGCCGCACCATTCGCCGCCCAAGCCTGCGAACAGACCGCATGCGTCGGCATTTGTCTGAATGTAGAGATTGTAGATGTTATGATACCAACCGTCGAAAATGCCGGCAAATATATAACCCTCCAAATTCATGTTAGCGTGGCCTATAGGTGTCCAGTTGATGTTATTGAGGTCTAAATCGTCAGTCATCAGGAAGTAGGTGAATCTGTATACTTCCATGCCTTGAGCCTGATAACCCTCGTTGACTTTTTCGGCGAGATAGGCCAGATTGGCGGCTGTCTCAATCAAATAAGGGTCGTCTTGTGTGCCTGTTCCCTGTGTCCAAGGTTCAGACGAACCGTCCCAAACGTTGACAGCCAACGCGTTGATTGTGAATAAAATTGCAAAAACAGTAGTTAAAAATCTTTTCATATAGTTAAAATTAGTTATAGCATCATTTCATGAACCCTCAGCATATCATCAGCCAGATACTGCCCTTCGGAATGACCGCCACGACCGGCTTCTTTGAACCAGGTGTAGGCGGTGTAGTCGTCTTTGGGAACTCCTTCGCCTCGCAGATAACACATGCCGAGTTCGTATTGCGCGTCTTTGTGACCGGCTTCGGCAGCCTTGCGGTACCATTCAACGGCAACCTCATAATGGTTTTTGAAATTGCCGCGGAAGGCCTTCTTGCCGCGAAGATACCAGCTGTAGATTTGTAATTTTGTCGGTTTGGCGTCGCTCATAATTACATCAGTTTTTTGTATCTGAATTTCTTCGGCTGTTGATTACCAAGACGCTTGATCTTGTTTTCCTCGTATTCAGAATAGCTTCCCTCGAAGAAGTAAACCTGTGAATCGCCTTCGAATGCCAGGATGTGAGTCGCGATTCTGTCTAAGAACCAGCGGTCGTGGCTGATGATGACGGCGCAGCCTGCGAAGTTCTCCAAACCTTCTTCCAAAGCTCGCAGTGTGTTGACGTCTATGTCGTTGGTCGGCTCGTCGAGGAGCAGCACATTGGCTTCCTGTTTCAGAGTCAAGGCCAGGTGCATGCGGTTGCGTTCACCGCCTGACAGCACGCCGGCTTTTTTCTGCTGGGCGTCGCCTCCGAAGTTGAAACGCGAGACGTAGGCTCTTGACGGCATGGTACGCTTGCCAAGTTGTATGAGTTCGTTGCCTCCTGAAATCACCTCCCAAACGGTCTTTTCAGGGTCTATCTCGGCATGTTGCTGGTCGACATAGCCTATTTTGACAGTTTCACCCACTTCGAAAGTGCCTGAGTCGGGTTTCTCAAGTCCCATAATCATGCGGAATAGGGTGGTCTTGCCGGCTCCGTTAGGTCCGATCACACCAACTATGCCCGCCGGCGGAAGGCTGAAACTGAGGTTTTCGAACAGCACCTTGTCGCCGAAGGCCTTCGAGACGTTCTTCACCTCTATGACCTTGTTGCCGAGGCGGTCGCCGTTAGGAATGTATATTTCGAGTTTCTCTTCTTTCTCTTTCACGTCTTCGTTGAGCATTTTCTCGTACGACTCCAGACGTGCCTTGCCCTTGGCGTGACGGGCCTTAGGCGCCATACGTACCCATTCCAGCTCGCGCTCGAGAGTCTTGCGGCGTTTGCTTTCAGTCTTCTCTTCCATAGCCATGCGCGCGGTCTTCTGGTCGAGCCATGATGAGTAGTTGCCTTTCCACGGTATGCCTTCGCCTCGGTCGAGTTCAAGAATCCAACCTGCTACGTGGTCGAGGAAGTAACGGTCGTGGGTTACAGCAATGACAGTGCCTTTGTACTGTTGCAGATGCTTCTCCAGCCACTCAATGGCTTCAGCGTCGAGATGGTTGGTGGGCTCGTCGAGGAGCAGAATGTCAGGCTCCTGTAACAGTAGTCTTACCAAGGCTACGCGGCGGCGTTCACCCCCAGATAGGTTGCGCACCGGAGTGTCGCCATCCGGGCAGTTCAAAGCGTCCATGGCGCGTTCGAGCTTGCTGTCGAGATTCCAGCCGTCATGCTGTTCGATGAGTTCGGTCAGCTCTCCTTGACGTGCGATGAGCTGGTCAAAGTCGGCGTCGGGCTCGGCGAACTTGTTGCTAATCTCTTCGTATTCCTTAAGTAGG
>Ga0265299_10001537_pt1 | contig 26145 bp, 40 predicted proteins | sample AusTroGonzalo_MG_4_FD_193485 | JGI IMG/M metagenome (GOLD analysis project Ga0265299, IMG submission 193485) | Bovine rumen microbial communities from tropical cattle in Woodstock, Queensland, Australia - Gonzalo_02 | ecosystem: Host-associated > Mammals > Digestive system > Stomach > Rumen ... | reverse complement strand
ACCACTCTGCATTTTTTGCCTTCTTTCAGGACCCAAAAAAGAAAGAAAGCGCGTAAATCCTTATATTATAAGCATTTACGAGTTGATTCCGATGCGACTCGAACGCACTACCTGTTGCTTAGGAGTTGGGTAAATTCTTGTTCACATCGGTTCGTATATGTGCATAAACCTTAATAATTGCATATTTTACAATGATTTAGCGTGTTTTTCAATGTATTTTGTTCACAGCTGTTCGCAAGTGTCCGGTGTTTGTGTACCACTTTTGTGTACCACTTTTTCCTGGCAGCCGATTTCCCTTCCGTCGCTTTTTATAATGGTGAAACTGTATTTTGACGGCAGGACCTTTTCAATTTCTACACTGTAATATTCAGCAAGTATCTTTCTAATATCAGACTTGCTTAAAACAATCGCCTCAGTCATCGCATTGCTCCAGCTGTGCTTCAAGCTCGTTGATACGATCGCGCACTTCCTGTCTCTCTGCAGAGAGGGTCTCATAGTCATAAGGGTCTGGTTCACCTTTAAGGCGTGCCTCGTAAATCTTTACAATCTTCCAGTCTCCTATAGAGCTTGTAGGTGCATCCAGGCTTGAAACAAGAGCGCGGATTTCTGCCCTTATGGCGTCCTTTTCCATTTCAGTGAGTTCTGTTTTCTGTTGCTTTTTTGACATTTTTCTTTCCTCCAAAAAGTTCTTTATATAAAGCGTCTGTTGTTCTTACGCTCAAATATGAATTGTATTTTACGATGTTTCCGCGCCAGCTTCTGTACTGTTCCTTTGCCTGTTCTTCTGTCATGCGTTTCTGATCCACAAGGCCCCTGAGCTTCTTAAGTTTTCTTCTTTCGCGTACAATTGAACACCTGGCCGGAATTACAAGTATTCTGCCGGAAGGCTTTAAGACATATCTCATCTTCAAAAACATAAAGCCTTTTTCAAGCTTTACAATCTGCGTTTTCTTTGAATTAATTTGTATTCCAAGTTTCTTGGCAATCTTTTTGTATTCAACTAAAAGCGAGCGCAGGAATTCTTTATCGTGATGGATGATATAAGTATCGTCCATGTATCTGCCATAGTATTTACAGCCTTTGACTATCTTGCAGAAAGTATCTAACTCTGTCGGATAAAATATTCCTGCAGTCTGTGAGAGCTGGCTTCCAATTCCTACGCCTTTATCTCCAAAGGTTGATATAAGATATTTTACGAGTTCTACAATTCTCTCATCATCTATCTTCTCACCGATTTTCTGCAAAAGCATTTCATGCGGTATGTTATCAAAATATTTTGAAAAATCTATAAGCAGCACATAACCTGTATTTCCGTATTTTCTGTAATACCTTTGCAGATGCACTTTAATACGATCTCTTGAGAACTGGATGCCCTTTCCTTTTACGCTTGCTGCATTATCATAAACAAGAGACTTAAACAAGATAGGATTCAGAACCTTGTCGCACAATGTTCTTTGCACTACTCTGTCTGCAATATTCATTGCCTTTATATGTCTTGTTTTTCCTCTTTCGTTCAGGTCAAACTCAAAAAAAGGTTTCTGTCTATAAGCACCTGTCTCAAGTTCGTTTTTCAGGTGGTTCAGGTTCTTGAAAAGATTTGCTTCAAAATACTGAACACTTGCCTTCCAGTCCGTACCTTTCCGGCATTTTATAAAAGAATCATAGAGATTATCTAAATCTGTCAGTATTTCAAACTCGTTCATAATAAAAAAGTGGGCAGATGTTTACAGCCGTTCCTGACTTATCAGACGACATCATCTGCGCTTATTTGCCTTTTACGGCAAGGATGACACTTCCTTCGCAATTGTGCGCGGATTAAAAATCCATTGCACACGATTTCAAATCGGGGGCGGACATAATTGTTCGCATTCGACGCGTTGTTGTAGTTCGCATTGCCATTGTTGTTCACATTGCAGAAGTTAGCAGCAGACGCTATCAAGCATCACCCTGTTTTTCTTTTCTCCTTTTATTATCAGACTGTCTCCAGCCTTTTAATAAGCTCTCTTCACGGTCCAGAGCTTTTAACAGATCCTCCGTAAACCTTAAGCTTACATTGAATATTTCCTTTATGTGCGCTATTTCTGTATAAATAATCTGTACCTGGCTTATTGCAAGGTTCTGCTGTTTTCTCCGTTCTTCCCATTCAAACGGTAATGTCGGATTAAGCTTGTTTGCAGTGGTAATGTATAAAATAAGCCTGGCGGTATAATTTGCTATAAGCTCCTGCTCATGCCTTATATACTATTCAGGATATTCTCCATTATAGGTTTTATTTAAATTTGCATTGTACTTTTCAAATATACTGTCAATCAGCTTCTGGTCATCTTCGGTTATGTTCTTAATAACCTGCCGCACACTGCGGTAGCTCTTTTTAAGTCCGAACTCACGGATTAACCATTCGTCAATAAGTGTACGGATTCTTACGGCGTTTTTGTAATACTCCATCTTGCTTAAATCTCGCAATCCGCTTGGCACACTCATTTCTTTTATCTGATCTCCTTTTGTAATAAAGTCATTTTTATGTATGTGCTCCGAGCCCAAAAGGGCTCGGAGATTAAGGCGGCGCTTACGCTGCGATTACGAAGCGGGGGCGGACATAAATGCTCGCACGCGACGCGTTGCCGGAGTCCGCATAGCCACGGCCGTTCACACCGCAGAAGTCAGCAGCAGACGCTACATCGCGGAGCCAGTAGTATGAACTTCTGTTGTTCATTGCTCTGGTATCATTGAAAACAGGAAGCTTGTTTTTTGCAAAGCCTGTGTCATATCCAGAAGAACTAAAAACGATTGAACCATAGACTTCAATTTCACTCATCAAACAGGCCTGAACGCTGAAATAATTCCAAGAGTTTGAACAGCCGGATGCAGCACCAAGTCTATTGTAGCCGCTTGAATTTATAGAAATTGACAGCAATTCCCTTATAGTCTTAAGATGGCTTCCAAACTCTGCTTTAAGCTGCTGGTTGATTGTTGCCCCTGAAGCTGTACTTCCAGAACTTGCAACAGAACCAAGAGTGCTTGAGAACATTTCAGAACCCTGATAACCTCCAGCGGTTGTATTAGAGCTGTTCATTCTTTTTCTACCAAAATGATTTGGCTCTGAACCGTCAAAGCCTTTTCCTGGTATCATAACAAGATGATGCTTGCCGCTTGTAGGATTTAACGCATCGTTATCACCTTCTGTAAAGCTGTCTCCGTTTCCCATGAGAGTGTCAATGCCGGCAATGGTTACCCACTTTGTGCCGGTTGTAGCATACTGTGAATCCTGATTTGGGGCCGTAATTGCACGCGACATCTGGAAATAATCTCCGACATAAATATCTTCATAAAGCGAAAAGCCGTTTGTTCCGTTCAAACGCTGCCAGAGTGTGCCGTCTGAATAATACTCGGTAATATCCTTTGGCTCTTTGCGACTGACATTGTGAGAACCTTCAAAGCTTGTTTCATCCATCAAAAGCCATTTCTGAATACGAGTTGAATTTACAGTAATATCAACATATTTAAGATGCATCCAGAATGGCGTTGTATTTGGATTTACAACACCCTTACCAAGTGAAGCAATTGGATAAGAACCGGTGCCGGCAAAATTGAGTGTAGGTGTTGCCGCAGTATTGCCGTTTGTAAAATAAACCAGAACCTCACGCCCCGAAAGCAATGTAAAGTCAGGACAACTTTCAGAAGCAAGAGATGCAGTTTTTCCTTCTGTTGCTGCCGCTGTTGTACAGATAGCAATAGGAACGCTCTGAAGTACAGCCTTTGAAACACCCTTATCTGAGTCGTTTTCTGTTCCAGGCAGGTGCCTTGTCTGGATCATGTCTGTGTCTGACAATGTACCAAGAGAAAGCCTCTCGCTTGAAATTGAACCTTTGAATCTTGTGTTTGACATATTTTGTCTCCTTATATTTATATATTCAGCACATTAATTTCTAATACAGGATTATTTGAAGTAATACCTATGCCCGATATTTTATAACCTGTCTTAATATTTCTCACCACAAGCTGAGTTTCTGTTTCCGTTGTATAAGTGAATGAAATATTGTTGCTCTGGTAAATATCAATCTTTGCATTCTGTTCTTGATGCCTCTCTATCATTCCTCCAACTATAGTCGAATAACCATAACTTGAAATAAGTCCAACATACACAGGAGTTAAAACCGTTCTAACATCTGAACCAGAATAAACAAAAGTTTGTCTAACAGAAATAATCATCAAGCCTGTTATAAAAGGAATAAAACCTCTATAGTTAATATCAAGTGTCTCAACTTTTCCAAGTCCTCCGGCAAATCGTCCTTGATAAGCATTGATAATACCATCTGCTGTAATCTTGAAACCGCTTGAGCTGCCTTCTGAATAGTTCTCACTTTGAATAAAACCATCTTCTGAGACTGTAAGCTCTTTTGTAAAAATACTGTTAATAAAAGCTTCATTTGCAGAAAGCTTGTCGATAAAAGCCTGATTTGCAACAAGACGATCCGCAAATATACTGTTAGCAGTAAGATGCTGTAAATATTCATAGGCATTGGAGTTATTATTCTGCAAATCTGCATCGGCAACATTGAGAATATCTCCCATAGCTATATTGTTGTGTCCTATATCGGTATCTTCTTCCCATTTCCATGCTTTATCCAGTCCGATATATTTATACAATCTGCCTGGCATAAACTGGCCGTTTATTGAAAGATTTGAAGCAGTCTGTTCTCCGCCCCATACAAAATAATCGTTCAAAGCAAGAAGCTCTGGAATATCTTCTACAGCTGTAATGGTTCCTAAAAAAGCACCCTCGCTCTGGCAGGTATATGTAAACCATAAATCATGTTCAAAAGGAGTTTGCGAAACGGTCTGCTCAATATAGTTCAGCTCATTTTCATCCTGATATTCATTACCTTCTTCATCCTCGTACTGGTCATTTGAAACAACTGGATTATAATAGACCGGAATCTTAAATCTTCCAGGCTTAATGACTGCATCCTGCTTTATAAAGAATGTAATCTTACTTCCGATAACCTCATACTCCCAACCGTTTGGAATAATAATTTCACCTATTGAGAAATTTCTCGGCTGTGTTCCCTGTCTTACGGTAATTGTCGTTTCTATTCTCTGTGGTAAGACTGCGCGGCCGTTTTCATCTGTATTAATCTGAGCAGAGGTTACATCAGCTGTAATACTCATCGGTGCAATTTGAGAATAAATCGCTATAAGCTGCTGCTGCATATCGTTCATCTGATTTTGCAGCTGGTGAAAGTCTCTCATTGTGAGCGTTCTGCTTGCTGTCTGCGGTTTTGTAATGTTGCTCTTGTATTCAGGAATAGAACCTCCATAAGAATAAACATCTGGATTATAATTACGAAGTGTAAGCTTATAACCACCCTTGTCGGAAGGTGCTATTCCGTAGATCTTCATTGTATGAGTTATTTTTGTAAACTGTCCGTTATTATCCAAAAGCCCAAAAGAAAGATGATTTCCCAAAGAAGGAACGATGCCGGAAGAGTCTGCCTGAACTGGAGTTGCAAAAACAAGTTTTCTTGTCATGCCTTCACCAAGAACTTCTGCATTATAAAGCTTATACCCCAGATCGTTTGTTGCCTGAATGACAACTCCATAGCGTGTATTTTCTACAAACTCAACAGCATCTGAAATTACTATTTCGGTAATTTCGTTTGAAGCATTAAACTTTATACTCTGAATTGTACTTGAACGAAGCCCCTGAAGAAGTTGCGGAAGCTGCATAAGAATAGTTGAATAAAGCGGATAATAGTCGCCTTCGCTTCCTACTTCTACCTCCATAACCTGAGGCATAAGCTGCATTTCGCGAAGATTTCTTTGTCCGAGTTTATAGGCATGGTTATAAGTGGTTACATATTCAAGAGCAAGTGCATCAACTTTATCTGTGGTATAATCATAAGAACCGCCGTCAAGCATTGTGTAGAATGTATCAACAGTCCAGCTGTCGCGGTTCGTAAAAGTTATTTTTTTACCGTCAAGCTTTCTTCCAAGGCTCTTGCTCCAGGTCATGGAAATAATGTTTTCACTATTCAAAAGCGCAACAGGGTTTGTTTCAAGTTTATCTGTACGAACTTCGAGCAAACCGTCTGCATTTATAATAAGCGTTGAATTACAAAGCGTAAGGATTTTTTCAATAAGGTCTTTTTTCTTTATTGATTCGCTTACAATTCCGTCGCAATAAAAAGAGTTTGTTTCGCAATATTCATACAATGCCCCGAAAGAAGGCAGGTAAAGTTCTGAATCCTGATATTTTGAAGGCGCATGAATATCAGAAGTCAGAACTTCCAAAAGCCATGCAGCAGGGTTTCTTGTTGCGGTTTTTGACTGGCTCCAGGCATTAGTGCTCCAGGTTCTGGCAAGCCCCAAAGACATACAGTGCAATTCATCAAGCATGTTTTCTGTATTATCATTTGCAATAATGCGATAAGCAACGCGAGTAAGTTTTCCCTTAAGCTGATCTTCAACCACGGTACATGCCTGTAATGAGACAGAAGAAGAAACGGCGGCATCATAACAGAAAGTCTGATACCACAATAATACACAGTCCTCTTGTGAGCCGGATTCCATCTTTGGAGTTTCCTTTTCAACTTTAATCAGGATGTCTTTACCATAGCTTTCTGACGCTGAAAATGTTTTTTCTGCAACAAAGCGGATAGTTTTATTTGCATTTTTAGTGAATGAATTGTTAGTTGAACCAGCAAAGGTAAACTCGTTCCAGGTAGTGCCGCCATCATTACTCCAATATGGTCGAACTACAGCTGTACGGTCAGTCCATGTTTCGTTTTCTGAATCATAATAACGCAACGCATTAAAGGCAATACAAACCTGTATTTTCATTGCATTACTTGCAGCTTGAACAATTACCGGCACTGCATCCTGTTCAAATTCATGCTTAAGTTCTGCGCCTGAATAAGTTGAGCTTACTTTGTAATTGCAATTTGTTAAGGTCATATTGCTTCCAGGCTGGCGGACTTCTACGCGTCCTTTGTAGATTCCGTTATCAAAAGCAACTTCGCCGTCTATACCGCTGCCACTTGAAACAAGTGTTTCATTGCCCAGCATGATTTCTGAAATTTTCTGTGAACCATAACCGGCAGAGAAAACTGCATTATAATAGCTGTTTTCTCCATCTGTGCCATCAATACTGTAGAATCCGCTTGTAAGATTATATGGCGTGTTGTAAACAGAACCCATTACAAACTGCACCGCATTTCCAAGCGCATTTTTATTTTTTGCCCCGCGGATAAAAGGTAATTGCTGCGCCTGCTGTGCCATATTTTTAGCATTGCGCTGGGCTTTTTCCATTTCTTCACGGGCCTTTGCTTTTTTATCCTGATAAATTGATACGCCGACAGCAGTTCCAACAGCAACAACCCAAACGGTAACGGCAATAATTGCAACGGTTGTAGCAGCAGCTGGAACCTTACGAACAAAAAGAACATCTTCCGGCTGTACTTCATATTCTCCGTCAAGTCGGCAGCCTTTTTTTAAGACAAGTGAATGATTAAAGTTTATTTCTGGAAATATGTTTTTGAGTTTTCCGTTTGCGTTTATTGTTTCGCTTTTTGCGGTCAGTGTGTCAAAGACGCTGATTCTTCCCATTGTGGCACCTCATATATGTTTCTTAGCATTTTGGTATAGACTGGTGATATTTTTACACCCTGATTTGTTGTTGCGTGAATCATTGTGCGCTCATCAAGAGCAACTGCAATATGCAGCTCGCCGTTTCGTTCCATCTCCAAAAGTGCACCTTCTTTAATAAAGTCAGTTTTATGAAGGTTTAAAGTTGGAACATATTTATTGGCGAGAGCTTCATCGTGATTTTCATATATTACATCTTCGAGACGGCGGTTAAGTCTTTTTTCTACTTCAATACATAACCCATAGCAGTCGTATCCGGTCTTGTCGCGTCCTCCGTCCTTATAAGGAATACCGATAAGGTCAGATACATCTATCACGCATTACCCCTGTTTAAGTCCGTATCGTATTTATAGACAGTGAACTGCATATCAAGTCGGCCATCATTCTCAAGAGTAAAGCTGAGTTCGTTATTATCGCCCATTGTTACCGAGCCATAGAAATGTTTATATGAACGGATCTCCTGAACATCTGAGCCATTGATAATTCCCACTACTTCAAGCGTGTAGCGGCAGTCTGCCTTGTCTACCCATTCAACTAAATCTGCATTATCTATTGCAGAAATATTAAGAGACCCACCGCCTCCGAGTGTATCAGGTCGCTGATAATCAAAATTGGCAGGCAGATATGTTTCATTGTTAAAAACAACATTCTGATTATTGTTTACAAAGCGCAGCGTTCCTGCAACCGGATGAATAAGCTTTATAAGGTATTGTTTGGCATAATTGCCGCCGTCAAAAAAAAGACGATAAATCTGTGAAGCTGTAAGGCTCATTAGAGAACCTCCTGGATTTCCATAGAAAGTACGCGTGTTGTCTGGTCTGTATCTTCAGGACTTGGAATATTCATAAACTTATAATATCCGTTTCCTATTGCAGAACAGGTAAAGCATCCAGCAGTCTGCCCCAGAGTATCATTAAACCAGGTCCAGAAATTAGCAAGCTCTGTATGAGTAAGCTGAAGCTTGAGCTTAAAGCTCATAAGCTTTTTTGTGTTTATCTGCCAGGCAACACGACGCCCCGAAAGAAAAGACACTTCTTCTGTGTTTTCAAGCGGTTTGTCGTTTCCTGAATAAAATCTTGTATTTACATTTGAAGGCCATTGTGAAACTGTCATATAAACTCCTAATAAATACCTATTCCGTTTTCACGGCTTTGGGCTATATGCATGGATTGAGAATATGTACCTCTCTCCATTTCTGATGATACAATCTGATTAATCATTATTCTTAAACCGTCAGGCGACATCTGAGCATTTGCACTCACCTTATCGCTTGCATTGTTTTCTATGGTTACCGGCATGTTTACTGTTGCACCGCTTCCACCCGTGCCATTTGCAGCTTTCCATAGGTTTGCCTGCTGTTGTGCGTTCAAGATCATTTCGCCGGAATTCACATTTGCCTGTACCCTGTCTCCTGAATAGCTTGTTCCTGGAACAATACCACCTGTTGCAAAGTTTGGAGCTCGAGGCTTATTTGCGGTAATTGTTGCAATCTGAATTGCTCCGGAAGCTGCAACAAGTGCACCTGTGATTATTCCAGCGACACCACCCTGGGCAATTGCCTTTGCAACACCTTCTGCAATGTTTGCAGTTGCCTGAACAAGACTTGCGGACCATTCCCACATCTTAAGTTTATATTCTTCTTGCGCAGCCTTACGGTCGATTTCCTTTTTCTTTTCGCAGTATTCCTCATAGGAAATAAGTCCGTCGGTGTACTGTTTGGAAATTTCGGTAAGCTCTTCCTGAGTCTGCTGTTCATTGTTCTGACGAGCAAGGTCTGTAATCTGCCCCGTAATTTCTGCAAACTTCTGAACATAATCTGCAATATCTGAAATAATATTTGCAATGTTTTCTTTCTGCTTTTGGCGTGCTTCTGCCTGCTGCTTAAGAATCTCTTCATCAATATTTTTCTGAGCTTCACGAAGCTTTTCTTTAAGTGCTATTTCTTCATCTGTAAGTTCTGCCTTTTCTTCCAGATAAGCCATATAGTCATCGAGCAGTTTCTTCTGCATTTCAAGTGTTTCTTCTTTTTCTTTCTGCCAGGCATCTATAAGCTCTTCTACATGAGATTTTGATTTTTCAACAACTTCTTCTTCAACCGGAATTTGTGCAGCAAGCTCTTCTATAAAAGCAAGATGCTCTTTCTCGCCTTCCCATATTCCGGTTTTAGTCTGTGAACGGTCAAAAGCTGCATCCGAGTACATTGCAATATAATGAGAAGTGGCAACATTCAAAAGCTCCTGAGCTTCTGCTTCTGCAGTAATTTCTTCTCCAAGGTTGCGACGATTTGCGATTTCTGCCTGCGTTTTGCGCAAAGCTTCTGCATAAGCTTCACGAAGTTTGTTGCGTCGCTCCAGGAGTTTGTTTGCTTCTTCAACTCTTGCAGCCTCTTCTTCGTCAGCCTTTGCCTGATCCTCTGCAGCTTTCTTAGCCGCAGCTTCTGCGAGTTCAGCTTCTTTTCTTTGCTGGCGTCTTAAACGCAGCAATTCTTCATCAGCTTTGCGCTGATTTTGTAAAGCCTCATACTCCTGATCAAGCTGTTTGTCGGTGATAAAACCGCGAGACATCTGGATGCGTTCTTTTCGCTTGTTTTCATCCTTAAGGTCATAAAGTTTGCTGTAAGTTTCTGTTATCTTCTTTTCAAGCTCTTCAATTTCCTTTGTATAAGAGGCAGCTGTTCCGGCTCCTGTTTCGTTCTGCTCTGCCGCTTCTTCATATTCACGCTTTGCCTTTTTTGCACTTGCCCAACCGGAAATAAGCTCTGTAAAAAACTTGCGCATAGGTGAAAGATTCTTTTCAAAGCTCGCACCTATTTCTTCTTTATAATCGCTTATAGCGTTCTTTAACTGTTCGCTAGAACCTGTGGCTTTAGCTGTTTCTTCTGCCATGCCCTTAAATTTCTGAGCAACAATTTCTACAGCCTTGCCGCTTGCAAGCTCTTCTTTTGTAAGTGTCTTAAGCTGGCTTATCTGGTTTCCAAGCTGACCGGCTGTTCCTGAATAAGTCTTATTCAATGCAGAAACTGCAGAATCAAGCGACATCATACCGGATGCAGAAACATCAAGCGCTGCGCTCATTATATCCTGAATTTCTGACTGAGTTCTTCCTGCAGAGGCAAGCTGTGCCATCATCGGTAGAAGCTCTTCGTCTCCTACAGTTGAGATTTTCTGCAATTGTGATGCATAAGCTTTAAGCTGAACAACAGAATTTGAATCAAGATAAGGATTATTCTTTGCAGCAACTTCAAGCTGTTTTTCTGCATTTGCCTGAGCTTTGTATAAGGTTGTAGTTTCCTTTATAACTTCGTTTACTTTCTTGACTGCTGCAACAGTAGCACCTATTGCAATTGTTGCAGGCGCAAAGCTTTTTGCAAGACCTTTTACAGAACTTGTAAGCTTCCCCAGTCCGGAAAGGCTCTGCTGGTTGCTTTTTGAGAATTTATTAATATCAGATGCAAGTTTATTAATGCCGCTTTCCGCATCTTTTGTATCTGAATCAAACTTTATCGTTACATTTTTCTTAGCCATATTAAGAACCTTATAAGGAGTTATTTATAATAAAGTCAGTTATATAAGGAAAAACTATTTAAAAAGGGAGTTAAAGGCTTCAAGATCCTTTTGTATCTGCTCTCTATCGCCAGTAGGAAGCTCCCAGGCATTGTGAAGCGATTGCATCTGTTTTCCGTAATCGGTGTCTGTTTTTCCGTTCCAGCTTCTATAACTCATAATCTCGTTGAGCTTTGTATTATGGAGCCCTTGTATAAGAGCAAGAAACTTGTGCCAGTGCATCTGTACTGCATGGCCCTTATCGTCTGTGGCAAGAAGATCTATTTTGTATTGTTCCTGAAAAGCTGCATAAATATAGTCTGCATCTATCTCATAATCAAGAACTTTACCAGAACTCTTGCCTCCGGTATTTCTTGGTAGTTCACTTTTCGGCTGGAAGAATTCAAGCAGCTGTTCAAACGCTTTTTTCTTGTAAGCTGCAGGCGGCACTTCATCAGCATAAATAAAATCTACTTCATCAATTACAGCGCCTTTTGTGTTTACAATGCGCGAAAAATTAATCCAGTCGCGAAAATCTGTTTTAATGAAAAAAAACTTCCCGTCTACTTTTATGCAGTCGGGAAGTTTTACCTTGGTAAGAGAGAGCATTAGTCTCCATCTGTAGGAGCTGTGGTTACTGTGTAATCGCCTTCTGTAAATGCTGTAATAGTTCCAGTAGAAACGGTTACATATCCCTTCTTCACTGTGCCATTGAAATTTGTATCAAAGGTAAGTGTTGAATCAACACTGTTCAGGTCGTTCAATGTAATTGTACAATCACATCTCCAGGCCTTAAAGTGTGCGTGATTTACTGCAGTTGTGTCTACAGGCTCCTGGAAGAAAACAAGAAGGATTTCGCTCTTTGCTTCTTCCCCTGTCTGCATTTTGAAGAACTTGTTGAAGATAAACTTGTAATCATCATCGTTCTCGTACATAACAAGAGGAGTGTTGAAAGCAGGATTGTATTTCTTGAGCTCTGTTGTAGGGTTTTCATCGCAAATATAATCGTGCTCTTCTGTTTCTGGATTCATGTTCAAGTCAAAGCTTGCAGTCTTGCAGACACGCATCCAGCTTGGATTTGTTTTATTTACAAGACCTGTTTCTGAGTCAATTGCTTTGTTCAAGAACGGTGCAATCTGATGTTTCTTAACCATAATTATAGTCTCCCTTAAATTGGTTTTATAATAAAGTCATATTGTAGAATACGACTAAAGCTTTTCTTCTGTAATTACATCAAGAGTAAGTTCAAAAGCTGTCATCTGCTGCGCAACCGCTCCTGTATCTGGATAATACTGAATTTCAGTAATTTCGCTTTCTTCAATATCTCCAAAATCCGGCTCCTTTGACTGTGCCAGCCAGAAGGCTTTTGCATAGCGGCACATTCTTTTTACTAAAACCTTATAAGTTGCCTTCTGGAACAGAAAAGTTATTGTAAACTCTGATTTTTGCGATGTTCCGTCGATAAACCCAGGTTCCGGCTCCTGTGTTTCCGGAAGAATTGAAACAACGACCGGCACCTCATAACGAGACAAGTCCACGGTTCCGAAAACTATATTATCTTTTGTAATTGCCGGAAGTGTAAGGCCTGTTTCTACAAGCCCCGAAAGTTCCGCATTTACATTTGCAAGAATAAAATCCTTTATCTCTTCTGCTATCTGATCCATTAATTACCCCCAGTATTTTTCAAGTTCTTTTTCAACCATCTTCTTTACTTCATTCATATATGCACCGCTTTCTGCATACTGCTGTCCTGCCTGAACAAACCCACGCGGTGCCACATGCCAGGAAGCTGCTCTCTTTGTTGGTCCGTCATGTCCATAAGAAAGTGTCATTGCCTTAGGAAAAATTGAGTGATCGCTTCGTGTTAAAGCTTTAGGAAAAACCGATGCACTGCTGCCATCTTTTTTAACTTTATAAATAAAAGCTTTTGAAAGCTCTCCGGTCCGTCTCTGCAAATCACTTGCAGATATGGCAGCCTTTACCCTCTTTGCAGTTTCTTTTGCCGCAATGCGCAATACACTTTTTTCTATAGCCTTGAGACTTTTAGAAGTACCGGCAAGAGCATCCTGAACTTCCTTGACTTCTATTTCAGCTCTAATTATCTGACCGTTGTTCGCCATAAACAATATCCTCTACCGTTTCGCCCCAGAGCTCCCATTCCTGCACAAGAGCTTCGTAATAAACAAGTGTGAGTGCAAGGTCCTTTGTATTTTCAACCGGCTTCAATTCCCTGCGCACAGGCTTCGGCGGTAAAACTATTTCCTTTTCAGTCTGCTTTGTGCTTTTGCACGATAGAATTGTTAGCATCAATAATGCCATTAACAATGTTATAAACTTCTTCATCATCCTGAGCTTCTCCAAGCTGATTTTCGAGCTCCTGCTCGTTCAATTTGATTTCCTGCAATTCTTCTGCATGGTTTACCAGATAAACGACATTCTTCTGTGCTTTATCAAGTTCTTTTTCCAATTCTTTGACAACATTACGGCTTTCCTTAAGCCTCTGGCACAGTGAATAAATTACAGCTGCCATAATCAGAAAAACAACGGCAACCGTAAGAACTATTGTGAAAGTATTCATTCGTTACCTCCAAACCTTATGTCTTTTATCTTTTCCATGATTAAATTGAAATAGACCGGAACATAACAACCGGCAATGGCAAACCCGCTCAGAATAACATCAGTTATTTTTACAGGATTACCTCGAACAATATTAGTAATAAAAATTGCCAGACATAAACCGGCAATCCAAACACTGGCAATAATCTGTCCAACTAAAGAAGCATCCTTTGCTTTAATAGTTTTCTTTTCCTTTACTTCCTCTGCCTTTACTTCTTCACTCATATTTCCTCCGAAAAAAAACAACCCGCCTGAGTGAGCTTCTTCGAGAGGCTTGGCGGGTCTTATCAATTACTTACCAGCAGAAGCTTTCTTAGGCAATAAAGCTGGCAGAATACTTATAATAAGCACAACAAGACCGAAAACTGCAGTAATAACTGTTGTAATAGTGTCTTTTGAAATTCCTGCAAGAGCCAGCAAGAAAACACCGGCAATAATACCTACGATAGAAACATAGAGCTTCCAGTCTTTCTTTTCTGCTTTTGAAACAATTCCAAGAACACACAAGGCCATACCGATAGACCAGCCTGCAAGTTCAATCCAGTCTGCAAGCGCAATGCCTGTAAACTCTCCGATTGTTGTAGCAATGATAAGGACAACAAGTCCTATCCAAACTAAAATGTTTTTCATAATTCCTCCCTATTTAGCGAGCTTTATAATACGGGCAGTCATCGGACGCCCTTTTTCTACACACTGAGAGTAAACAAGCGGATTAAACTTAATCATTCCGTTTTCTACCCCTACCCAGTGGCTTTTACCTTTGTAATCATAACGGACCGGCGTGCGGTTCTTTATGCCCCGCAAATCCTTTATGTCTTTGAATTCAACAGTAATTCTGCGCCCTGTAAGATGAGCTGCAGCTTCGGCCCATTTTACAGTACAATCTTCTTCAATGGCTTTAACCTTAATAAGATCGTTTACTGTTTCTATTGCCTGATAATCGTCAGGCTCTATTCCAAGGCACCACAAGAGAACAAAAGCACAGCATCCATAACGGCTTATTGCTTCGAGCCTCTGTGGTGTAATTGATTTTGACAGTTCTTCTGCTTTGGTTTGTGGATGATCCATTTAATTTACTCCCAGCTTTACAAAAAGAAACGCAACAAGCCCCGAAACAACGGCAGCAACAAGAGGATTAAGCCAGCGGTCTACACTCTTGTCAATTTTCTTTTCAAGACTCGAAAGCCTGAGCTCCTGCTCTTTTGTCTGCATTAAAAGTGTTGTTACCTGATCCAGTTTGCTTTCAATCTGAGTAAGGCGGTATTCTACAAGGCTCTGGCTGTCTTTATTTTCATCTCCCATAAAACCTCCTAGAACCTACGCTTATACTGTGCAATCTGCTTTAAGAAGCGGTCTGCCTGGAAGTTATTGAAAACACGACTTCCAGTATCTGCAAAAGTTGTTGAGCTTACGGCAAGATTTCCGCCTGCGCTTTCCCATAAAAGGGAAGCAAGCTGTAAAGCTGTTGTCTTTATAATTTCCGGCACTGTCTGATAGCCTGCAGTAAATGTGAGCAGGTATCTTGAGCCTTTTTTGAACGATGAATTGTCCTTAAAGCAGATGTAGTTTTCTGTTTCTACTTCAAGCTCATTCGGGCTGTGAATGTCTCCGTCAATAGAAAATGCCGTAATAGAACTTACAGGCCATGCACACAATGCGGCAAGCTTTCCGTCATCGCCTTTGATTTCCTGTGTATAAGTCTGCTGTTCCGGATCATATCCAAGATAATCGCGCACCTGTTCCATTGCCGCATTGCAGTATCCTACCGGCTTTGTATCATTCTGCTCGCATGTCTTATCCATAAAAGCCTGGAGCATCGCGCTTGTAATGAATGTCATTATTAGTCCTCCAGTATTTCACAGCGTCCAGCTGCAGCCATTTCCACGGCATCCCTATAAGGAATTGTGGCAATATCACCCTTATGATAGGTTCCATAAGGTGCGCACAACAAATCAAGCATTTTTACCTTTGCATGGCGAAAATAGTCGCCGGCTTCAACAACCGGACGCTTCTTTTCAACCTTTTCGACCTTCTGAATATCTGCTGTTTCTGCAGTTTCAATTTTCTTTTCATCAGCAGTTTCTACTGCTTTCTGCTCAGGTTCTGCCGCCTTTGTGTTTGTTTTTTTACTAGCCATTTTTATCCTCCTTAAAAATTTGGCTTTTTACCTTTTCCATAATTGTTGTTTTCTACCATGCCGTCCCATGCAAGCTTTAAGCCAAGCCCCGCAAAATAACCAACAAGAAAAGCAAGAGCCGGCCTCTGCTGCGCATATTCATCATTGGCAACCATAGGAGCTCCTACGATTGAAATATCCGTATAACCCAAAAGCCATGCATAAACCAGCATTGCGCTTATGGAATTGTTTATTGGTAATCCCTGGTTATAAACTTCTTCTGGCATTTCGTAAGTTGTATTAGGGTGCTTTACCTTTATGCCGTGCAGTTCAAAATATCTGTCTGCACCTTCGCGTTCGTCTACCCCTACCATCCATATTTCACGATCAGGCTCCCTTATCTGTTCAACGCTCAGATGCCTATTCGCCTTACCGCAAATCATCAGTTTTTTCTCTTTCATATAAATAATGTCAATTCAAATAAAAACCCCCGCCGGAGGAGCGAGGGTAAACTTACATCTGGGCAGAAGTGAGTTTTATATCAAAAGCTGTAAAGCTTATGATTTTCTTACTACGCTGTAGCAGGATCAGAACCTGTTGAAGTAGTTCCGCCGACCTTCATACGAACGAAGGCTTCACCAAGAACAGGCATACCGTCTGCAAGTGTGTGTCCGAGGTAGCCGATGCAGTTCTTTGTTGCAAAAGCTTCAACGAGTACCTGAACTTCAACATTCTTCCAGTAAGCGAACTTGTAATAGTCCTTGAAGTCTCCAAGAACGATTACATAGTTGTTTGTGTGCTTGCCGTTTGGTGCAAACTCACTTTCAACTACAGGCATACCAAGAATGGTGTCCGGTTCACCGTCGCGCAAGCCTGGACGCCAGAGGTACTGTCCGTCACTATCCTTCAAGAGCATGATTGTCTGAAGAATGTCTGTATGCATTACCCATACAGCGTTTTTGCGATAACCAGGACGAAGTTTCATCTTCATCTTGATAAGGTCGTCAGCGCAGCAAACCATTCCGCTTGCTACATTGTAAGCAGAGCGGTCTGATGCAAGGTCGCGTGATGTTGGAACACCGTTGGCATCTGCTGTGAAAACACCAAGAGGCTGGCCTGAACCAGTACCTGTCAAGATGCCTGCTTCAAAAGCAGACATGAACTTGTAAGCAAGCTTGTTGCGAACAAGCTGGTCAATAGGCACAGCTGAAGAAGCGAGCATCTTCTTTGAAACCTTAACAAGCTTTGCAAGGTCTGTTGGAATAAGTTCGCGTTTGCTGAATGCCCATGAGCTGTCTGCACTAATTGCTTCGCTTGGAACTTCCTGAGTCCAAGAAGCATCAGATGCGTCTGTTGATTCGTAAGGAATACCGAGCGAACCTGCCCCAGATACCGGAATCTTGTCTACTTCTTTGTAGATCTGTGTATCTTTTTCGATGGCAGCGATGATTTCGTCAGAGAACTCCTGAGGAGCCAGAGCGTAGCCGCTTCCCTGTGAGCCGGATGTTCCGACTGTAAGATCGCGTTTTTCACCCTTAAGGAACTTGCGGAATTCTTCTTTTGCATCATCATCAGGTGCACCACGACCTTCATCATCCTTTGGAAGAGGAAGAGTTGAAGCAAAACCTTCGATGGCAGCCTGGCGCTCTTCTGCTGCAATCTGAGCAGAGAGTTCTCTCATCTCCTTTTCCTTTTCGTCATAAAGAGCTTTTTCTTCTGCAGTAAACTCTCTTTTCTCACCGAGAACCTTCTCGTTGAGTTCGCGCATTTCAGCAATAAGCTGTGCGCGGCGCTGTTTCTTATCCATAGTTTAATTCTCCCTGGAATAAAAAAATTACATATTCTCAAGCAGTTCAAGCTCGCGTTTGCGTGCTTCTGCTTCCAAAACTGCCTGACGCTCTGCTTCTTCCTTCTTTTCAGCTTCCAGTCGCTCCGCCTGAATCTTCTCGATCAATCCGTCTGAGAAGCTTCGTGCTGATATAGAAGTGTGGTCATCAGCTGGAATGCTGACAACTGAAACATCATACAGCTTTCTTATTTTGGTTATAGTGCGTAATACAACGCGCTTTTCTCCCTCTGTAAACTCTTCTGTCTTGTCATCTTCAACTACAAAGCGATAAGACATTTTTGTAAGGTAGCCGCCTTCAATTTCTTCGTGAATTTTGCGTCCTTCTTCTGTTCCACCAAGGTAGGCATCAACCTTAAGACCCTTTTCCTCAATTGTGAGCTTTAAGGTGTCGTTTGAAAGGCGTGCAAATACACGACCTTCATGGTTCAGATTGAAAATAACATCGCTCATGTCGCATTCATCAAAAGCATGAGAATCTACCTGCTCGCGTACTTCCCATTCCTGGCCGCCCCATTTCTCGCGCCAGAGAACAAAAGGCTGATTGAACATTGTAGAATAGCCGGAAACACGATATTCCGGTTTTTCTGAGTTGTTTTTTACAGCCCGCAGCTCCATATCACGATACTGCTGGCCGTCTTGTATTCTTTTAATAAGTTTCTGTACATCCATTTTTGGTTATTCCTCCTTAATAGTGTCAGATGTATTTTTGCCAGCATCTGCTGGATTCTGTGCGGCAATCTTATCAACAGTGGAAAGATTAACAGGCATAAAGTGCTGATCTCCCCATGTTTCCTTTGTTTTTGGCAGATTTTCACGCTCGAAAATCTGATTTGGTGTATAAACACCGTTTGTAAGACCTTTGGTATACATTTCCATGCGGCTCTTGTAATCTGCACGGAGCATTGTATCTGTGTCAAACTCTACATAATGGTCGCTCTGGAACGGATAAGTAAGAAGCTGGTCCAGATATTGCTGCAATCGTACAACCCAAGGGCTCAAAGTATGCTGCAGGAAGAATGTATTTGCCTGTTCCTGATTTGTAAACTTACTGTCATCCTTTCCAAGCATATAAAGAGGAACGCGGAATATCTTTGCAACTTCGCGCTCTGAATAAGTACGGTTTTCTGTAAGCTGTGCATCTGCATTACTTGCCAGGTCCAGCGAGCTTGCTTTCATTCCATTTGCAACAATAAAAGGGTCGTTTGCATGGTCGCGGCCGCCATAAGCAGAAAGGATGCGCTCTTTAAGTTTCTGAGCATCTTCCTGAGTAAACTTCTTTTCATCTGCAGGAACCTCTATAAGAAGCTTAGAATGAATACCACCATCAAAACTGTCGTTTGTATATTCATCCAGAGTCAAACCAAGACGCGCTGCATGATGAGCATAAGCAAGCGGTGAAACTCCTCTTATAGTTCCAAAACGATAAGCCGGAATATGCAGCATATTAACAGGACGATATTTATAGATTTCTCCCTGGTAATTATATTCATAATAAACATCGCCGTTATCATCAAAACAGATTCTCACGCGCTCCGGCGGAAGCGGTGTAAGACTGCGCGGCGAGTTATCAGCATTTCTGGCAACAAAAATAAACGCGTTTCCGTTTAACAGCAAATCCATCATCACAGTCTGCTTAAAAGTAAACGGTACATCGTAATAATTCGGCTGCTTTCTCAGTAAATATGCAAGGTTTGGTCTGTCATCGCGGATGCGTCCGTCAGAAGTGCGCTTATAAACATGCACGCTCATCTGAGCAATAGAATCGGCAATAAGCATTGTACAAGCAGATACAGTTGTATTGCTCATAAGCTCAGCGCGAGACATATTCGGCATAAAAAACAGGCTTCCATTTGCAGGCCGAGAAATAACCGGTAAAGCCTTATCCATCTTTGGCAATGACGCCCGACGGATTTCCAATCCTAGAATTTTCATATTAATAATGTCAGTTAGTCAAAATCAAACTCAAACGACTGCTGTCCGTCTCCATCCCATTTAAGACCATATTTATCAAGGATGTAGTAAAAATCCTGAACAGAGTGCGGAATAAGCCGCTTTTTGATATTTCCTTTATCGCTGCGCTCTACACCTATATGCATAAGCTCATGGAGCATAAGGATTTTCTTCTGTTCCTTTGTCATGTGGCCAACATTCGGCGTATAAACCGTGATTATAAAATCTGCATCAATTGCCCAGCGCTTGGAATCAGCAACTTTCTCACAGTCTGCATGAGTTATTCCCCAGCTCGTTTTCTTTGGTCTGTCTGATTCCAGATAGATAATTTTAATAAATCCAGCTTCTACATAGCCCCGCAAATCCATCAACATAGGATGCTTTGATATAAGCTCCTGCCCCAGTTCTTCGTATTGTTCCGATGTAATTCTTGTTTCTGTCATAAAAAAAATGCCGGAAACAAGAGGCATTGCTTCCGGCACAGGACTAATTTTTTCTGATTTTTTAGGAGTTAAAAATCGTGTATGACATCACAATAATAAAGTCAGTTGAACTAAAAGAACATCTCATCCACGCTCAATGGTGCCTTTGCTTCGTCTGCTAAAGCTATTTCAAGGCGGTTATTTGCCATAATACTTGTTATAACACCATCTATGCGCTTGCTGGTTTTGTTCGTATCCGGCTTAATCGGTTTTATATTTCCATTTGCATCCGGTTTAACCGTAGCACAGCTTACCATCCATGCCATAACCGGATTATTGTCTATAATTTTATTATCCAAAATTGCCTGCTCCCAAGCTTTGGAAGGCTCGCTCATTCCAACAATAGACTGAGAGAAGTCTACACAAGTGAACTCTGCAGCAAGGTCCTGAATGAGATATTCAGCAAGGTTGCGGTCGTAGGCGATCTCCTGAATGTCGTACTTTTTGGCATCCTCGCGGATGATATTGAGCATAAAAGAAAAATCCTGCGTCTCTCCTGGTGTTGCAGTTATAAAACCCTGCTTAATCCAAGAGCGGATGCGGTAAGAGTCCTGCTTCATTTTAATATCTATCTGGCCTTCCGGAATAAAGAAGTAATGCTTTGCATATCGCTTACCCTTTGGAAGCTCGAAGTACCAGGTTAATACAGTAAAGTCAAGTCGCTTTGAAAGGTCTATACCGCCCCAGCAACGGAGCCCTTCGAGGTTTTTCTCTGCATAACGATGGAAACAATGCGCCCAGGAGCGGTCATTAATCCATACTTCTGCAACATTGAGCCATTCGTTCAGGTTCTTTGTTCTGAACGCTGTCTCGCTTGAGTTTGAAAGCAAAGCTTCACGAAAAGCTGTGTGCATCGCATCAAGCTCAACGCTCACGCCCAGGTTCGGATTTGCCTTATACCAGTTTTTCTCGTTTTTCCAGTCATCGCCCTTATCAAGCTCGAAAATTATAGAAAAATACTCGTCATTCTCGTAGCCGTTGGCTTCTGCAAGCATTTTTTTACACTTTTCGTATTCTTCAAAGCATGGAGCATTTCTGTTATTTCCGGCTGTCGTGATGATGAACATTAAAGGTTGCTGGCGGGCCCTCATACCGGTTTCTATTACATCAAGCAATTCTGTCGTTTTATGCGCATGGTATTCATCAATAATGGCGCAGGAAGGGTTAAGACCGTCGAGCGTGTTTGAATCTGATGCAAGAGGCTTCATAAATCCGTCTGAACAGGTGAGAGAGTGTGCAAGTGGTTTAATGTATTTCTTAAGGTCTGCAGAATATTGCACTGTTTTCTTTGCATCTTCAAAAACAATTCGCGCCTGGTCTTTTTTTGTTGCTGCAGAGTAAACTTCCGCGCCTGGCTCCGTAAGAAGATCATAAAGCGACACGCCTGCAGCAAGAAAAGACTTACCGTTTTTTCGTGCAATCTGAATATAAGCTCTGCGGAACCGTCTTTTATTGTTATCTCTCCGGCGCCATCCGTAAAGGCTCGCAATTATGAACTGCTGCCATGGTTCCGGCTTAAGCTTCTGTCCCGCAAGTTTTCCTTTGGTGTGCACCAGCTGTGAAAAAAAGACAATTGCCGCCTGAGCTTTCTTATGGTCAAAATAATAAGGAAAGGTTCCTTCTTCACTCGCCTTTATATCCTTAATATGCCGCTTTACAGCAAGCTTTACCATCTTACAAGTTGGAATCCTGGAGTTTGAAACATCATTTATGTATTTCAGATAGGTAAACTTAATTTTTTCCATGTTTTCTTTTCTTGCCATACACGATGCAATCATTATTAAAATGTTCGCAATTCGGACATACTTCTGATGCTGGCAATTCCAATAATTCAGGATTAAAAATATTTGCAGGGCAGACATAACCTTTTTGTTTTATCTGCAGAGCATAGAATTCTTCTTTTTCCCAGATGCTACCATCAAGAGTTATACGAACTTCCCAAAAAAACAAGATTTACTCCTTTTTATTTGTTTTTAACACAAACTCTGCTCCAGCCTTGAATGCATCAACCATTAAATCAATTGTATGTGTAATAAGAGCCGGTTCATCTATATTCATCTTGTGGCTCATTGCAAAATCTTTGGCGGCAGCTTCACATTCTGCCATACTATAGCCGCAATCTCCTGTTCCGCAATAATCCCAGGGAATATCTTCTGTTGGAAAGCTTTCTGTAATACTCATAAATTACCCTCGTTGTTTCGTCTTTCTAATTCATATTGTAAAAAATATGGACATCTCGCAGGGCTTGGATGATCCTGCCCATAAATCTCGCAATCTCTATCTTCCTGATTCCAGGTGCCTAAATATCTGTCGCATCTTGCTTTTTCCTTTTTCATTTCATCTGATATTTCCTGTATTGTCATTCTGCTAATCCTATTTTCCCCAATTATCAAATTCCCAGCGACTACAAGCTTGTACCGCAATATTTACAATCTGTTGATGTTCTTCACAATATTCAGAACTCTCTTCATTCTCATCATACTTACAATGCTTACAATTACCACAGCACTTCATTTTCTCTATTTTCATTTGGAGCAATTCAATTTCTGCTTTTTGTTTAAGCAACACATCTGGATCAATATCGATTTTCAAACAATATTCAATAATTGCCTGATTTGTTTTTTCTGCCATTTGTCTCATAGCTGCTTCTGTCTGTTGGTGTATAACATCTACACTTGGGAAAGCTCCAATTACATCATTATTGTGATCTAGTCTATATCCTTTAAAACATTTATCTTCTTCTTTCACTCTGCTTACTCCTTAAAGTTTGCTAAAAACGAAATATGAACTAATTTAGGTTTTCCTGTTTCTTGTTGATGTTTCCACAATGAGTTCAATTCAATATCTAAATCTAACGAGCCTTCAATCGGTTTGCATTTTAAAACATCTTCTACACTCCAGTCTTTCGGAACTATATCAAGATTATTGCCTATGACAATTTTTTGTCCATTTATAAAGTATTCGCACTCTTGCATTCTGCTATTCCACCTCCTACCAGATACCCTTTTCTGAATCATATTTTTTCAGAAGCTGTGCAGCAATAGTTCCGCCATCAACATAATGAACAGTAAAAGGGAAGCCCTTAAAATATTCCTCTTCTGTCTCCCAGACATTCTTTCCGCATAAATGATAAAACAAGAAAGCGCTCTGCATCAGAATCTTGTATGCTTTGTTTACATCCTTATTTGTCAGAATCTCAGTTATAACTTCATCCGATAAACCTTCTTGCTCTTCCAGTTCGTCAAGTTGTTTTATGTTTTTCATCTGCTATTTCTCCTTAAAAATAAACTTACTAGGATAATAAAAACAACAGCTCTTACAAATCTGCAGTTCAGCATCTGTCTTGCGTTCTTTACAAACACAATATTCGCACGGCTCAAACTGCAAAGCGTAAAAGTTCACCATATCCAGAATCTGCTCTTTAAGATTCTTTTTGATATTCTGCAGCTCTGCAATGGCATCATTCTTTTCTGGTTCCGGCATAATCTTCACCTCCAACCGTACTCAAAAACCTTTCCAAAACTGCAGCACACTGAACGGCCTCTTCTGCAAGTGCAATTGCCTGTTCTTTTGCTTCATGTAAAAGTGTTGGCTCGATTACAAAATTATTTTTTATATTAAGCCAGATGTCATCAAGCTTGCCTGTAAGCTCGTTTGATGCATCGCAAACCTCTTCAACTTCTTCTTTTAATACCGCATAAGCTTCGTGCTCACTATGGTATGTAGCACCGTACTTTTTTACGATGTTCTGCAATTCATAGCATACTGCCTGTCCTATTGATTCTGTTGCTTTATTTGCTATCATATTTTCCTCTCAAGACATCCGCCCCTCGCGGGGCGGAGATTACGGCGCCGCTCAGTCTTGCGCCTGAGCTCCGATTACGAAGCGGGGGCGGACATAACGGTTCGCATACGACGCGCCGGTGTAGTACGCACCGCCATAGTCGTCCACATAGCAGAAGTAAGCAGCAGACGCATCCTCGCTATCATCACTGTATTTCGTAGAAGTCCACCACCATCGGCTGTATTCTTCATCGCATGCAAGTCTATGTTTGATTTCTTTGAACCAGTCGAGCTGGCCTTCTCCGTTATCATCACCAAAGATTTCGTATTTTGCCGGAATATCGCACTTTATGGATTTTTTTTGCAGGTCATACATCTGACAGAAAAGCGGTTTAAAAACCTTCTTAAGATATTTTTTCAAAAAAGAATTCTTAAAAATTACAGCCTTGTCATCCTTAAAAGGACCAATCGGCATGTTAAACATTGCACCGTCAAACATAAGCTGTGTTATACCGTCTTTTTTGTCAATGCAATAAAGCTTTGTTTCTGGTGTCTTAAACTCAGGTGTTTCTATTTCTTCACCGTTGAATTTCACCTTTGCTGCAGGAATTGTGAACGGGTCTATAACTGCATACCACCCCACTTTTACTTCTTCCCCGAAAAGCTCACTTAAATAACATCTTTGTTCTTGAAAAATCATTTTTCACCTCCATCTTCTTCTTCAAGATATACATTTTCAACTGCAAGCCTCAGGATAATTTCCGTATCAGTCTTAACCTGTCTGATTTCGGATGCCTGACGCTCCTGTTGTTTTATCATTTCTGCAATAGCCTGCTGCATCCTGTCATTGTTCTTCTGCATAACCCTGTTGTCATGACAGCACAGCCCCATTGCTACAATGCTCAAAAATAACACCATAATCCCAAGCAATAAAATTGCAAGATTTCTTGAATATTCACTCATTAACCATTCCCCATAAGCTCTTTTAAGAAATCCTGATCATCCTTCTCTTTTGGCTTTACCCTCATTCTTGTTCTTGCTTCCGGTGTTACACCAAACTTCATCATAATTTTATGGAAGCGGTTCATGTGCTCCTTATACACATCCAGAAGGTTCATCTGCTTAATTTTGTCAAGATTTGACAAATACTCGCCATAACTCTCATAAGCATTTACTTTCTCCAGGCAATCCTGTGCGATGTCATAACTGATAAATGCATCCTTAAGGATTACAGTATCAACAATAGAAATAAGACCTGCTTCAAGCATTGCCGGAACAAGTTCGTCCCATTTCTCCGATGCTTTTTTTGAAAGATTTATCGGAGCAGGCAGCTTTTCAAGCGGTTCTATTGTTATTCCGCGTCCGTCGTGCCTGGAAGGTTTATAAGTTCCGTTTGCCTTATGATCTTCAATGCTCTTTGGTGGTCTACCCATTTACTTTTCACCTCGCACCATCTTTTCTATCTCTCCAACCGGCACACCATCTGCATATTTCTTTCTGATAGTCTCAAGCTTCTCTTTACTATTGCTATAACGCTTGCCGGAATATCGTTTTCCTCCGCTGTTTAATGTCTTTGTGTAAATCTTTGCATAAAGCTTGCCATAAGCTTCTGCACCGATCTTGTCTTGAATCTCCTGCATCTCAGGTTCAAGCTGCCGGCCCGTCTTTCTCCTTTCCATCAGAATGCCGGCATCCATAATTTTACATTCTGAGTAAACTCCTCTTTACTCAGCGAGACGGTCCCGCCCAGCTGATAGCTTCCGTCAGGCATCTTGTCAAAAACAGCTCCTTCAAAATAAGGCGCTTCCTTTCCGGTAAAAACTCCGGAATATTTCTGTCCGGATATTTTTGTTTTTTTTCCGTCCAGGTCTATGTAATAATCTTTTACGATGCACACGATAATTTCGGTTCCCTTCAATTCGTAATCCTCCTCAAATATTTCCCTACGATGTTGTTCAACATAAAGACCGACAATAAAACCAATCTTAAAATAGCTCTCTTCATAACCAAGCTTCAGATCTTCCATGATAGATTCGCATCTTGTTTGTAAATCTGCAGGAAGTTTTTTTTTTGCATAAGCGTCGTAAAAGTTTCTGCAGCCTTCCGTTATTTTGCTCAAAATTTTACCCCCTCCCTTTTTTTTCGCACGCGCACACAAAAAAG
>Ga0265299_10001534_pt1 | contig 26189 bp, 23 predicted proteins | sample AusTroGonzalo_MG_4_FD_193485 | JGI IMG/M metagenome (GOLD analysis project Ga0265299, IMG submission 193485) | Bovine rumen microbial communities from tropical cattle in Woodstock, Queensland, Australia - Gonzalo_02 | ecosystem: Host-associated > Mammals > Digestive system > Stomach > Rumen ... | reverse complement strand
TTTGGAATTCAGTATCCTCCAGATCATCAAAAGGTAAAAAACTTGAGGAACTGGTTATTCAAAATGAGCCAGAGAACGAGGTGGTTGTAGATATTAAACTAAGCAATGTTAACGATGATGATATAGATGAGATTCTAACATATCCAACGGTTGGCCAATACACAGAAACTATCAAGGAGTCAGCAAAAGCGCCTGATGAATATTTTGACAAACTAAAACATCTACGTCCAGTACTTGACAGCAATGGCGAACCAATAATGAGTAGCGGAAACTTTGCAGTTGTCTTTAAGATGCAAAACGAATATGGGAAACAATATGCAGTAAGATGTTTCCACAGGGTACAACAGGGAAAAGAAAAGAACTATAAGTTGATATGTGAAGAATTAGCAAAGGTTTCTTCGCCTTATTTGTCACCAATAAGATACTACGACAAAGAACTGTTTGTCGACTCAGGTGAATATCCTGTGCTGTTGATGGACTGGGTTGAAGGTATAACTTTGGACAAATACGTCCGAAAGGTTATTGACGAAAACAAAGCCTTAAACCAGTTAGTTACCAACTTTAAGAACCTTGCTATATGGTTATTGAATCAACCATTTGCGCATGGAGATTTAAAACCAGATAACATATTGGTGAAGAATGACGGCTCACTAGTTCTTGTGGATTATGATGGTATGTTCGTACCAACTATGAAAGGACAAAAAGCAAGAGAGATTGGCAGTCCAGATTTTAGGAATCCTTCAAGGACGGAAGATGATTTCAACAAAGACATTGATAATTTCCCAATAGTTTCTATATTGTTATCTTTGGAATTGATCGCAGAGAAAAGCGAATATTGGGAAAGGTTTGGCCAAGAGGATAGATTGTTATTCTCGCATGATGATTATTTAAATCTTAGAGGTAGCGGTATTTTCAAAAGAGCTCTTACATCGTATGCCGATGATATTCCCGAACTTGCAGTCATGTTAGAAAGAATGGTTAATGGAGAACCATGCAATGTAGACAATGTTAAGAAACTTTTGCTTACGAATAATTTGCATGAGCGGCTTCAACCAAATAAGGAAATAGAAAGGAAAGCATCCTGGTTTGTTGGAGGTTGGTTCATTTTGGTATTATTCTTACCATTATATTTGAGATCAGTAATCTGTTGGCACATAGTGATGTTATATTTAACAATATTATTCCTTATAGCTTTGATGTTCTTTATTATAGTTTTCGTTGATAGGTTAAGGCCAAATAAAAAAGAACATATTGGTACAATCGGTAACGAAGGACCTGCGGGATTCTTTGGGTGGATAAATTTTATCCCATTATTGTTGATGACTGACTTTTTTACGGAATGGTTTAATAGTATTGTTCCTTTCTTAAGTCAACCGTTTTATAAAGGAGAATGGTATATCACAGCTTTGATGTGGGTCGTATGGTGGTATTCAAATATGGCAATCATTTCTATGCCAAAATATCTTTTAGAATGGAGATTGAAACATTTTAAAACCCAAGAAGAAATCATTGTGGAACAGGCAAGACAAGAACTTTTAGCTATAAGGGTAGAAGTTGAAAAAGAAGATAAGCAACGAGAAAAGAAATTGAAAGAAAGACAAAGAAGGTATGGATACTATGATGACTTGCCTTTTTAAGAATAGTGATTATGATTATAATTGAATCAAAACGAAAAAAGCCTGCCACGATACTGAAGAAATACCCAGAAGCTATCTTGGCAGATGTAACAAGCGGGGCTAAAGATGGATTAGCGAAACTGAGTCCATTCTATCCTCATGGTGGGATTCCAGTACCATTTAGCAAGGGTTATACGGCAACTTGCGTGGAAGCCATATGGCAAGGACTAAAAGTGTTTGAAGGGGCAGATGTGGATACAGCACTGTTCTATAACGACACGATGAAAGGATTGAAGCGGACTGTGCGTCGATTTGGGAAACCATTGGGACACCGAAAGGGGGTGAATGGAACAGAATTGCTTGGGTATATTGATGCAAGGAAATTGATTTATATTCCAACCTACAAGTGGGTGTTGGAGAACAAAGTGCCACACATCGTAGAACGACTGAAGACAGCTAATGATGAGGGTAAGACGATAGTGCTGTTAGATTATGATACGAATGCTGACGTGGAGAATTCGAAGAAACCGCTATCGCATGCTTCGTTAATCAAGGCCTATGTAGAAGGCATCTATCCCTATGGAGAGATTCTTGCAAGTGAGAACAAACAGAAAAAAGCTTCAAGAAAGAGTAAAAAGTCTAAGAAGAAAGACAATAATCAAGAGTTGAATTTGTTTGAATAATAAAGATGTTGACTATGGAAAAGAAAAGTAATTGGCTGGAGTTCAAGGTAATACTTGATCAGCATAAGATAACGAAACTCTATCATTTTACGGATAGAGACAATTTAGAATCAATTATTAAGAATGGAGGTCTATACTCATGGATGGACTGTAATCGTAAGGGTATCAAGATATCGAAACCTGGAGGAGGTGATCTGTCTCGTTCGTTGGATTTGAAAGATAACTTACAAGATTATGTTAGGGTGAGCTTTACGAGAGAGCATCCCATGATGTATGTCGCAATGAAAGAAGAACGCATTTCAAATCCATTGATTCTAGAAATAGATCCTGAGGTTATATATTGGTCTGAAACAAAATATGCAGATAGTAATGCCACAAGGAATGATGCACATGTTGGTAAAGGATTTGAGGACTTCAAATGCATTCATTTCTCGTCTGTAAAAGCCCATAAGCATTTTGATTTGCCTGAAGAAGAACAGCCATACTTTCAGGCAGAGGTGTTAGTGAAGAACTTTATTCCTTTAGAGTATATCAAGAACATTGGCAACTTTGGGATTCCTATTCCTTCTAAGCCAAAATCTCTTCAAGTCAAAAATCCATATACTGCTCAGATTACAAGGAATACGCCTACAGCATTTATCTTCTTGATTGATCAATCTGTTAGTATGCAAAAGAAAACGACACTATATGGTGAAGAAATGACAATGGCAGAAGCTGCTGCAAGAATTGTTAATAATCAAATTAATGAGCTAGTATATAGATGTATCAAGTTGGATGACACTAGGCATTATTATGATATTGCAGTTGTTGGATATGGAGAAGAAGCGTATAGCGGATGGCAAGGGGAACTAGAAGGAAGAGATTTTGTGTCCCCTGAAGACTTAAAGAATCATCCTTATACAAGAACTCTAATCAGAAAAGAGACACGAACAAGAAAGGGCGTTAAGATAAATGAAGTAGAACAAGTGCAATGGGTTAATGCACGGCATGATGGTCATTGGACCCATTACCATGCAGCATTTGATTATGCACGAAAATTACTTGATGAGTGGATGAAAGAACACCATGAAAAAGACTGCTATCCGCCAACAATAATTCATATTACAGATGGAGAGTTTAATCATGCTTCCAGAGAAACAGTATTGCAAAAAGCTAATGAACTGAAAGCAATGTTTACTAATGACGGTAACGTGATACTATTCAACATACACTTCACAGCTGACCTCGATGCAAACTCTGTAGCATGTCCCATCAGCAAGGATGAAATGAATGGGAATGCCTATGCAGAAGCTCTGTTTGATATGTCGAGTCTATTGCCAGAACGATATAATCAAGACATTGCCCGTTGTCTAAACGACACGAGACCAGGCCGACATGTAGCTATGGGTGTCAATGCTGACGCAACGACACTTATTAAGTTGATGGATATTGGTACACCTACAAATATAAGTCAGAATCAATGAAAGCATATACTCTATCGAAAGAATTCATTGAATCAAAATGGGTAAGAAACCCTATCAATGAAGATGCAGTAAAAGCAACCCTAGAATGGATAGCCGTTTCTGATGGTGCTGGAGGTGGTGGTATCTTTGCAGATAAATGGTCCAACTATCTGGTGGAACATTTGCCCAATGAGCCTATGACTAACTTTGAAGCCTTCGACAAATGGATAGAAAGCATTTGGGAACCCTTCTATAACGAGTGCGAAGCAAGGGCTCAGAAAAAAGGGGGTATGCTACTCAATAAGTTCTATGATGAAGGCTCGTTTGCAACTTTAGTGGCAGTATGGAAAGATGGCCATTGGATGAGTTATGGTGACAGTGTGGCGTTCTGCTATGACAGAGAAAACGATAGGCTTCAACACTCCTTCGGTCGTTTGGTCGATTTCAACAATCCGCCATATCTCATTAACTGCAAAGATCCAATCGATGAGAATGGTTTCAAGTCTGGGAAATTTGAAATCAAGTCAGATAACATCATCTTTGTTGCCAGTGACGCCTTGGCCCACTATATCCTGATGATGTATGAAGCATCACACAAAGACAGATATAGTAAGGAACTATTGGAGGTTACTGACGCACAGACGAAAAATAGTAATTTTGTCAGGACAGCTATGGTATTGAAGCATAAGGATTTCGAACAGCGATTGACCAAACTGTTGGAGTTGAAACATAAAGGGCTTTTTAAGGTGCATCTCAGGAAACTGTATAGTGATGGGCTAATAGGTCTGGATGATTATTCATTAGCGATATTGTGAGCATATGGAAGAGAAGAATAAAGTATATACGCCAGACTATATAGATACCCTGCTGTCAAATCAGATATTTGTGTTTGGCAGCAATTCACTTGGCTATCATACAGGTGGCGCCTCAGGAACAGCAAGAAAGAAATTCGGTGCTGTTTGGGGACAGCCGGAAGGACTACAAGGTCAGAGCTATGCTATTCCTGTTGATTTTGGCAAAGGCGTTAGGAAAGATGCGGAAGTCAAAGCTGCTATTGATAGGTTTATTAATTTTGTGAAGTCGCATAACGAACTGTTTTTCTTTGTAACCCGTGTTGGATGTGGAATTGCTGGTTATCATGACGAGGAAATGGCACAATTCTTCAAAGATGCGTTGGCATTGAACAATGTATGTCTGCCAAAAAGTTTTGTTGATGCGCTCAGTACCGGAAAGGTCGAGTATGACCTGGAGCGATTCGTTGAAGCGCAAAACATGGTATATGACATGGCACTCCGTGAAATAAAGGAGGGTCAGAAAAGGGGTCACTGGATCTGGTTCGTTTTCCCACAGATTAAAGGTTTGGGGCATAGTTACAACTCCGAATACTATGGTATCAGCGGGGTAAAAGAGGCTAAAGCCTATTTTGAGCACCCACTGTTAGGAGCCAGATTGAGGGAAATATCTCAGGCCATGCTGGATTGTGGCAACCCTTCTGCAGATGACATTCTTGGATTCCCTGATGTGTTGAAGGTCAGGTCATGTATGACGCTATTTAATATGGTATCACCTAATGACATTTTTAAGCAGGTTTTGGATAAATACTATGAGGGTAAGCCCTGTGAAAAGACTATATGGCGATTAGGGACACGGGAAGAAAAAACGAGAAATGCAATTAAGCTGAGCAAACTGCATATTGCCAAAGATGGAACCATTCTTCTTGCAGACTACCAGAAAGAGATTAAGATGGAGCCTATCGTTAAGGCTGTATATTTACTGTTCTTGAATCACCCAGAGGGTATCGCTTTCAAGTATCTACCTGATTACAGGAAAGAACTTACAGACCTGTATCAGAAGATAAAACCATTAGGATTGACAGAGAGGGCAATTAGAAGTATTGAGGACGTGACGAACCCTCTCCTTAATTCAATTAACGAGAAGTGTTCACGCATTAGGGGTGCATTTTTGCCGGAAGTTGACTCTACATTGTTGGAGCAATATATTATAACCGGCAAGAGCGGGGAGGCAAAGAAAATATCCCTGCCTCGTGACTTGGTGGTCTGGGAATAGGAAGATGTATGATGGCTGATGTATGAAGGCTGATGCAAGATAATTTGATGAATAATAGTATTTTCTCATGCAAATATTCGGAAGTTTCAGAATAAATTCCTATCTTTGCAGCGTCAGAATGTCGTCAGAGGGCGCGAACGATTTGCTTTTGTAGCAAAATTCAAGCTGGACCTTTCTGACCATCATACGAGGACATAGCCACAAGGTTATGTCCTCAGTTTTTCTATCATAAAAAACAATGTGGTATTGATGTTATTTATCTAATATCTTTTGTACTTCATTCATTCAATATAAAAAACATATTTTCACAAGCCTTGTGAAGAAAAATCGTTTGGTGGCGGAGTTGGAAATATCTAACTTTGCCACCAAACTTTTATTGATATGGGAACAACATTAACGATTTTGGTGGGGTTAGGATTGTATACGCTCTTCTGCTACTACAAAGGGAGGAAGAATGAGCAGGCAGATAACGTAGACAATTCTGAGGAACAATGGGAGAAGGTTCCTACAAGGGTGCTACTTATGCGAACACTGATAAGCATGAGATGTGATCCTCTTGCGGAGGAGAATACAGGAAGAATATTTTTCAACTATCAAGGGGAACGATTCTTTGCTAATTGCAGTAACGAGAGTCCGTTCATTACCCTGTATGATGTATGGTGGTACCAGATCTCTATGGATGCAGATATTGAGGAATTCGCCAGAATGCAGAAAGCGGTAAATTATGTCAACGCGTTTGCTAATTGTACTGCCTTATATTCTGCACATGAAGAGGAAATGGCTTTTGGGCTACACTTAAAGAGGAACATCCCGTTTGTCGTACAGATACCAGACATTGAGGTCTACTTGAGAAGTACGCTTGACGATTTCTTCATAGCCCAACGTGCATTAATGACTGAGATGGAGAGAAATAAGGTTAAGGAACAACAAATATAAATAATGAAATTATGACAGATTACGAGTACATTTATCAACAGGTGAAAAAAGCTCATTATTCTGGATGGAATGATGAGGAGTTAAGAAAATGCGTGGATATGCTGATTGGCTTATCACACGAGCAGTTGTTCTCGCTTTATACCTGTAAGTGGCTAAAAGGCGACAAAGTAATGCGAGAAGAGATTTTTAAGTGCATGTATATGGATAAGATTGGGAAGAGGGAGGAGCGTATTAAGAACTTGTCCACGGATGAACTTATCGAAGAGTTTTATGACAAGAAGAGTGGAAACATCTCACTAATCAGGAATGAGATGAAATACCGATATAAAGAGAATGTCGGCGATGACAGAATGAAAATCAGCATTGCATTCAAGAACTCATCAGTAGGCGATCAAACATGGATAGAACATCAGGAAAGGAAGGAAATGGATGGAACACAAAAATGAGATAATATGTGATACCAGTTACAACAACATGTACGACATGTTGAAGGACTGCGTAAGTGAAGTGCAGGAAAACGCAAAGAACAAAGGTATGCCAGGAATATCAACCGGATTTAGTAACTTGGATAAACTGACGTGTGGCTTTGAACCAGGAAAGGTGTATGTTATTGGCGCAAGACCTGCCATGGGAAAAGAAGCGTTCATGCTGTCGATGATAAGAGACATCACCTTAGAGAGCAGAGTACCTGTGCTGCTGTTTTCAACGAATCACATGAAGTCGGACTATATTTACAGACTTCTGTCCATTCAGTGCGACATTCCTACATCACAATTACATAAGGGGTGGCTGAAGCCGCATGAATGGGACCATCTGGATAAAAGAACGCCTTCGTTACTTAATGTACCGTTGTTTATACACGATAGTTTGGATTTGCCACTAGACGAGTTGGTGGAAACGGCACGTCAATGTATCAAAGAGAAAGGAATAAAGATTATCTTCGTCGATTGCCTGCAGATGATAGATTTTTCTAATGCAGATGGAAATACTTCTGAGAGGATTGGAAATGTGATGAGTGCGCTGAAAGAACTGGCTTATGAGACCAACTTGCCTGTTGTTGTGGGAGCGATGTTGAACAGAGGCATAGAACATAGAGAAGGACTTGAGGGTAAGCGGCCTCAACTGATGGATTTGGCGTACTCCAACTATATTGAGGAGTTTGCAGATGTTGTTATGATGGTGCATCGTCCAGAGTATTATATGATTTTTGAAGATATACATGGACGAAAATTCCGTGGAAAGATGGAAATCATCGTGATGAAGAATGCGCTTAGACCTTTGGGAAGTGTATTCCTTGACTATCACCAAGAGACAGGTCTGGTATGTATGAGGGGAGCTGCGAATGCTTCGGAACCTGTTCGCCTGAAAGATTTTAGAACGAGCAATAAAGCGGTAAAAAGTTTAATAAAGGCATTCGATCTCAAAGAAGATATGCCATTTTGACTATAACTTGTATATTTTTTATAAGTATTTTATTATGAAAACAGAATTGAAGAATGGGTGTGTTGTCTTGATGGTGGTAGTATTGTATCTGCTCCTTTTTGTGACGACGTGTCTTCATGTGCCTACTAATATGTTTTTGACATCACTCCCGCCGTTTGTGATTGTAGGATTTCTGTTATGGAAGTCGTCAATGTGGGCAAAGGCGGTGGTGGCTATATACTTTGTTGCTGTGGCTGTGTATGTATTGTTTCATAATGACATTATGGGACCTATGGAATTTGAAATAAACGACAGACCTCTGAATGTACCTGGTCAGTTTAACTATTCGTGGCGTTATTTTTGGGTGATGGCTTATATATATGAAGTGTCCTGGATATGGGGCATTCCTTCTCTCATTTTTAGTGTTATTATAAAGCTTTATTTGTTTTGCAAGAAAAAAATGAGATGAGTTAAAACTTGCTTATGATACTTGAAGTTTGAAAATTACAGAATACAATCAAGGACCCCACACTTATCTCATGATTTAGTAGTATAGAGAATATAATCACATTTCCACAAGCCTTTTGAAGGAAAATCGTTTGGCGGCAAAGATTCAATTTTGTATCTTTGCAAAAAGAAGTAAAAACTATGGGAGGAATAAAAATGTTAGGCGCACTGGCAGGCGATATCATCGGGTCGGTGTATGAGTTCGCAAATACGAAGTCTACGGACTTTGAACTGTTTAGTAAGAATAGCAGATTTACGGATGATTCTGTGATGACGCTGGCTGTAGCCAAGTGGCTAACGGAGGACAAAACGCATACTTTACAGTATTTAATCAATTGTATGCAGGAATTAGGACATCTTCATCCTGACGCTGGCTATGGCGGGAGATTCTTGGGATGGCTTTATGAGGATGATCCGCAGCCCTATAACAGTTGGGGCAATGGGGCTGGCATGAGAGTGAGTCCTGTTGGCTTGTATGCAAAGACTCTCGATGAAGCCTTAGCGCTGGCTGCCATTACTGCATCGGTAAGTCATAACCATCCAGAAGGGGTGAAAGGTGCACAGGCTATAGCAGCAAGTGTGTTTCTTGCCAAAGAGGGAAAATCAAAGGCTGAGATTAAGGCGTATGTGGAGGAGACATTTGGCTATGATCTGAACAGGACGATTGAAGAAATACGACCTGATTACTATTTTGATGTATCATGCCAAGGTAGTGCACCTGAGGCTATCATTGCTTTCTTGGAGGGCAATTCGTTTGAAGAGGTAATTAGATTGGCTATTTCTGTTGGGGGGGATTCCGATACCATCGGGGCTATGGCAGGTGCCATCGCAGCATGCGTATATCCGATGCCCGAAGAAATCGCTAAACAATGCGATAGCATATTGACAGAGGATTTGAGGGAAATCAAAGACAGGTTTTTGGAAAAGGTAAGTGCCGCGAGGAGCAGCCTCTGATTATTGCGGCAGGGTCATCACGAAGCGGGCACCATCAGAATAGGTGGTATCAAGTACGATATTGCCACCCAAACGCTGCACGATGGAGCGGGCTACGGTGAGGCCGATGCCTGTTCCCTCGCTATAGTCGTCCAACTGAACAAACTCCTCGAAGATATGCTCGGCTTCTGATGCGGGCACACCAATGCCGGTATCTTCTACGATGAATGATACATCATGGTCTGCATGCAGCGATACTTTCAGTAAGATTCTGCCCTCCTTAGTGTATTTTGAGGCATTATCGAGCAGCAAAGACAAGGCACGCACAGCCTGATTTACATTGGTACGCAACAGTTTTTCCTTAGCATCGGCATCAATCTGCATATTGAAAACCACCTGTTGGGTATTCCCTACCCCACTATCTCCCACAGCTTGGAGGGCAATGCGCTCGGCAGTGGTGTCATCGCTCCGATCAATCACGGTGTGACTGTTTACATCACTGAGCTCCAGCATCTTATTCACCAGACCGGTGATGCGGTTAGTGTTGTCCAGAATCTGATGATTGATATCGCGGCGTGTAGCCTCATCGAGTTCCATTCCTGAGGTGGTGACCACCTGCGTGAATCCACCAAGAATATTGAGCGGTGTGCGTATCTCGTGGGATATCTGTTTGATGAAGTTGGTCTTCATACGCGAAGATTCCTCAGCACGATCGTTGGCTTCCTGCAACTCTAAGTTCATGGTCTGCAACTGACGGTTGGATTCCTCCAACTGCTGATTAGCTGCAGCCAGTCGGCGCTGCGACTGACGACGAAGCAGGATATATGCAGTGAAGAAGATAATCAGCAGGACGATGGCAATCAACAGGCCCACAACACGCTGTTGCATCAATTCGGAATGTTGCTCCACAATCATCTGCTCCTTCTGCTGCGTTTGGTAGATGGCAGCTAATTCGGCAGACTTATTGCGTTTATAGTGCACAATGGCAGAATCAAGGGCAAGACATATCTTCTTGGAAACAGCATAGGCAGAGTCGCGAAGCCCCGCCTTGTCATTGGATATAAACTTAGACAAATAGTAGGTCTGAATGACATCAAGCGACATATCCATCCCGAATTGCGCCACAACTACATCCAGACTCTCAAGTCCCTTGGCTGCCTCTTGATAGCGACCGGCAGGTATCAAATAATCGGCACTGTTCATCAAACCAATGGGCGAATGAGAGGCATCGGTCTGCAGATAAGCCTCGAAAGCCTCGGCAGCCTCCTGTTCGCGCCCCAGCAACTGCAGTGCTCTCGACTTGCTGATGAGTAAAGTGCCACGCATCGCATCCAGATTATAACGATTGACATCGGGCATCGATTCATACTGAGCTATCAGTTTCTCATCGCGCTCAACCCATTTCAGCGTCTTTTCACAATGCTCGCGACTCATTTCCGAGCGTATGATAATATCCATAATCTGCAAGCGATATTGCAGCCACGGAGTAAGGCTTTCTACGCGTTCTGTGAGCTGGTTGCCAGCTTGATAACACGCTTCAAAATTTTTCTCAGCCTCCTCATAATCTCCCAGCAGGTTAAACCCATTACCCAAGTTAGCCTGCATACGTAAATAAGACCCCGCTACTGCCTGATCTGCAGAAGCCTCCTCCAACGAGAAACGTTTCATTGTTTCCATTGCTGTCATCATCATGCTCTCCGTGAACCCCTGATAGTCGCGCAGAATGACGATATCGGAAGCCGCTAATATCTGAAAGAGACGGTCTTGGCGATTCTTGGTGTCAACATCCAGAATCTTTTGATAGAGCACGACAGCCGAATCGTAGTTAGCTAACTTATACATCTGCACATAGCCTTGGAAATAGTTTCTACCCATTTCTGAGAGGCCTCCCGCTTCATACAAGCTGTCAATAAACTCTGAGTTCGACAAGCTACTTTTCACGCCGACAATAATATTTTCGTATATATCGTTGGTTGCAGTCTGTGGTTCCTTGTCCTTCTGGCACGACATAACAAAGACTGTCAGAACGACAAGTACGAAGGCTTTCATTAGGTTTTTCCCGTATTTCATTATTATAAAGAAGTTAATGGTATTGGGTATCTCTGATATTCGGGCAGCAAAGTTAAAGAAAAAAGCCGAAAGTACAAAACTTTCGGCTTTATTTCTTATTTATTCGTCGTTTTTAGAACTTCGCCATCTTAATAGCGACAACGGCACATTCATCACCCTTGTTACCATATTTACCTCCGGCACGGTCTTTTGCCTGCTGCAGGTCATTGGTGGTAAGCAGTCCGTAGATGACAGGGATATTGCTCGTGGCATTCAGGCGCGCAATACCTGCTGTGACGCCCTCGCAGATATAATCGAAGTGAGGTGTCTCACCGCGGATCACGCTGCCAAGTACGATGACAGCATCATAGCCGTCGTTAAGTGTCATCTGATGAGCACCGTAAATCAGTTCGAACGAACCAGGTACGGTCTTCACATGGATATTCTCTGTCAGGGCACCATGTTTTTCGAGCGTAGCCACGCAGCCTTCCAGTAGCGCACCCGTGATCTCTGGGTTCCACTCTGCCACCACGATGCCAAATATCATATTGGAAGCATCGGGAACGGCATTGAAGTCGTAATCGCTCAGATTATGTAATGCGGTAGCCATTATTTTACGCGCTCAATATAAGCATCGATCTTACCATACTCCATAGAGTTCAGGTAGTTAGCCTTGATCTGCTCATAGAGCTTCAAAGCATCTTCCTTCTTACCCTGACTCTCCAGGATCTCACCAGCCTTGATCAGGAACTGAGGAGAGAGTGTGTTATTGTCAGCCTTGTCTGCAGCCTTCTTGAAAAGCTCAACAGCCTCATCAAGATCACCCAGAGAAGCCTTCACATCAGCCAAAGCACCAACAGCAGCGGGAGAAACCATTGCATCGTCAGCAGCGTCATAGTTCTCGAGGTAAGAAGCAGCCTCCTGCATGTTGCCCAGATGAGCGTAGCAGAGACCAGCGTAGAGATTAGCCAGGTTACCTACCTTACCACCCTCTTCAGCCAAAGCGATGAAACCCTCGTTAGCGCCATCGCCATTCAGGGCCTTCTGGAACATCACAGTGTCGCCCTGAGCAATAGCATTGCTGAAATACTCCTGAGCCTTTGACATCTCTGTGCTTGCAGTATTAAATTTGTCAGCAGAGTAGCTCTTATAGAAGAAGCCAGCGCTTACCAATACGATCAAAGCCACCAGAGCGATGACAATCACATTTTTGTACTTGAGGACCAATGCCTCATTCTGACTGTGCTCGTTTGCAGCAGGAGCACCATTTGAAAAATTTGTATCTGCCATTATAATATTTATTTTTAGATTCGCTATAAATTGCGGGCGCAAAATTACAGAAAAAGTTGCACATAATGAAATTTATTGCCGACTTTTTTGTTTTTAAGCCCTAAAAGCAGTAATTTTGCAGCGAGAATTATGATTTGAAGTTTAAGATTTGAGGTTTAAGGTTTGATTTTAGAGCGTCTTTCCATCATCAATTATAAGAATATTCAGGAGGCAACACTGGAACTGTCGCCTAATATCAACTGTTTCATTGGTCACAACGGAGCAGGCAAGACAAACGTGCTGGATGCCGTGTATTTCCTATCGTTCTGCCATTCGGCTCAAACCACGCAGGACTCGCTGGTCATCCGCCACGATCAGGACTTTTTTATGTTAGAGGGGAAATACAAAACCTCAAATATCACCTCTCCGCTCGGCCAAAAGGCGCTTGCTACCGGAGGGACGCAAGAAACCTCAAACCTGGACATCCACTGCGGCATGAAGCGAGGCACGAAGAAGGTGTTCAGACGCGACAAGAAGGCTTACCAACGCCTATCAGAACATATCGGACTGATCCCTATCGTACTCATCTCGCCTGCCGATATCCAATTGATAGAGGGAAGCAGCGAGGAGCGTCGGCGACTGATGGATGTAGTCATCTCTCAACTGGATCATTCCTACATAGAATCCCTTAATCGGTATAACAAAGCATTGCAACAACGTAATGCAATGCTGAAGATAGAAGACCACGAACCAGACCCCGAACTCTTGTCGCTATGGGAGGAGCAGATGGCACACGAGGGCGAGATTATCTATCAGAAACGAGCTGATTTCGTAGAACAACTGATACCACTATTCCAACAATACTACGAGACCATATCCGGCGGACATGAACAGGTGTCACTCAAATACACCTCACATTGTCAGCGAGGACCTCTTCTGGAGGTGATACAGCGCGACCGTTTCAAGGATAGAGCCGTGGGCTATTCACTTCATGGCATCCATCGCGATGACCTCGAGATTATGCTCGACGGACATCCCATGCGCCGCGAGGGAAGTCAGGGACAACAGAAGACTTTCGTGATTGCCCTCAAGCTGGCACAGTTTGAATTCCTGAAACGTACCAATGCACAGACCACGCCCCTACTCCTACTCGATGACATCTTCGATAAGTTGGACGCACAGCGTGTAGAACAGATTATCCAGTTGGTGGCCAGTGATCAGTTTGGTCAGATATTCATCACCGACACCAATCGTGACCATATAGACCAAATCCTGTCGAAGAGCAGTTTCGACTATAAGCTCTACGAAGTAAACGACGGCGAGATACATGTTTAAACGACGCGAGAAAGCCCTCAAGGACCTGATACTCCAGAATCTGAGGATGCAAGGTCTGGAGACGCCTCTGCTACAGAAGCGCCTGATTGAGGCGTGGCCTGTTGTGGCAGGCGACGCGATAGCACGCTACACCACCGAAGTCAGCATCTACAACCAAACGCTCTACGTCAAACTACGCATACCTGCCTTGCGTGCCGATTTGAGCATGCGACGTCAGGAATACGTAAACCGCCTAAACGAATATGTCGGCAATCAGGTGATTACCGACATACGATTCTGTTAAGCCCTTGCCACAAGCGAGAATGATTTGTGGATGGCTCGAGCGTCAAAACTCATAGCCACCTTCTTTGTTTTTGTACCCTTTAGATCGGGAGCCTTTGGGAAGGCCTCGCCAGCTTCAAAGATACGTAATGTCTCACGAATAGCCGGGTCGTCCTCATTGAGATACTGCAACCACGACTGTTCGTCAAGGATATTGTATATCACACGACTATAAATAAACTGTTCCAAGAGGCGGCGCGATTTCTGGATCATGAGGTTACGGCGCTTCAATCCATGTTTCTCAGCATACTGAGCAAACTGTTCTACAAGATTCTGCTTCTTGATATACTTGAGAAGTGCAGCTTCATTATCATGTTCCTTCAGCACAGCACGATGCTGGTCGGTATAGTCATAGCCAAACTGCAGGATAAGTCCAGACATAGAAGCCTCTTTGTAATAGGAAGTGAAGTCGCTGGTATCCTCTGGCACAAAGATATCAGGCGTGATACCACCACCGCCATAGACCACACGACCATTATTGGTGTGGTATTCCGGACCCTCGTGCTTGATACTATCCTGCGAGAAGAACTCACCATGCTGATAGCGCAGCATCAGGTCTTCCTCATAGTTCTTATCCATACCGCTGGTATAAGGTTTCTGGATGCAGCGACCAGAAGGCGTGTAATAACGGGCTATGGTGAGACGCATCATCGAACCATCACCAAACTCCACAGGTTTCTGAACTAATCCCTTACCAAACGAGCGACGACCAATAACCGTGCCACGATCATTATCCTGAATAGCACCTGCCAAAATCTCACTGGCAGAAGCAGAGCCTTCATCAATCAGGATAACCAGCGGCATCTGCTTGTAACTGCCACGTCCGTCGCTACGATACTCCTCACGGGGCGAACGGCGTCCCTCGGTATAGACAATCAGTTTATTCTTTGGCAGGAACTCATTCGCAATCTGGACAGCCGACTGAAGATAGCCACCCGTATTGCCACGCAGGTCGATGGTGAGCTGTTGGAAGCCATCCATCGTCAACTGTGCAAGAGCCACCAAGAGTTCGTTATAAGTATTCTCGCCAAAATTCTTGATCTTCACGTAACCAGTATTCTCATCAAGCATATATGCCGCCGTGACACTCTTCATAGGAATCTCACCACGTGTCACAGTGACATAACGCAAGTTCTTCTCACCATAGCGCAGGATACCCAGCTTCACTTTTGTATCCTTAGGTCCCTTGAGACGGTGCATCGCCTCATCGGTAGTGAGCGACTTACCAGTAAACACTGAGTCGTCCACCGTCACAATCTTATCGCCTGCCAACACACCAGCCTGTTCGGCAGGTCCGTCGCTGATAACATTCTGTACGCGCAGTGTGTCGTTACGAATAGTAAACTCAATGCCTACACCAGAGAAAGAGCCACGCAGGTCGTCATTCGCAGTCTGCACATCCTTTGCAGAGAAATAGGTAGAATGAGGATCCAGCTCTGCCAATATCTGCGGAACAGCCTGTTCTACGAGATCAGCCATATTGATCGTATCCACATACTGATCATCAATGATATAGAGCAGGTTATTCAGTTTGTTACTGCCAGAATTGATAATGCTCAGACGATTACCTGAGAAATGATTCGCATAGAACGTGCCGATGGCGATACCTATCACCACAGCCAATGCCAACCAAAGGGGCGAAAATCTATTTTTCGTATTCATCGATTAAATCTTAAATCTCAAACCTCAAATCTTAAACCTCAAACCTCCAAATACACGACCTCAATGCCTGCTCGCTCCAGGAGTTCGATGCCATCAGTAAGACGGTATTTCTCACCATAGACCACACGCTTGATACCTGCCTGAATAATCAGTTTTGCACATTCTATGCAAGGTGAGGCCGTGATATAGATAGTAGAGCCATCACTATTATTGTTAGAGCGTGCCAGTTTGGTAATGGCATTAGCCTCTGCATGAAGCACATAAGGTTTCGAGATATTATTCTCATCCTCACACACATTCTCAAACCCTGTAGGCGTACCGTTATAGCCATCGCTGATAATCATCTTATCCTTGACCACCAGCGCACCAACCTGACGGCGCTTGCAATATGAATTCTCTGCCCAGATACGCGCCATACGCAGATAGCGCGAATCCAGCTTACTTTGTTTGTCGTTTGATTCCATTTCTCTTCAGTAATGCATCAATTGTTGGTTCACCTCCCCTGAATCGCTTGTAAAGCGTCATAGGATTCTCCGTACCTCCCTTAGAGAGTATCTCATCACGGAAGCGCTGGGCCGTCTGCTGATTGAATATACCTTCCTTCTTGAATACAGAGAAAGCATCAGCATCAAGTACCTCAGCCCACTTATAACTATAGTAACCGGCAGCATAGCCACCAGCCATGATATGCGAGAACTGCACCGTCATGCAGGTATCCATACGCTGTTTGCCAATGATGGCCTTCTTCCATGCCTTCTTCTCGAAGGGGATGATATCGCCGGTAAAGGCATCTTTCTTCGTATAATAAGCCATATCAAGCAGGCCGAACGATACCTGACGCAAGCAGGCCGATGCAGCCATGAAGTTACGACTCTTCACGATACGGCGAATCAATTCATCTGGCAACGGTTCTCCCGTCTCGTAATGGAAAGCGAAGGTACGCAGGAAGTCCTTTTCTACTGCGAAATTCTCCATAAACTGAGAGGGCAGTTCCACAAAGTCCCACCAGACATTGGTACCGCTGAGACTCTCGAAACGCGTATTGGCAAACATACCATGCAGCGAATGTCCAAACTCATGCAGGAATGTTTCCACCTCACCCAAGGTCAACAAAGCCGGTTTTTCCTTTGTTGGCTTCGTGAAGTTCATCACCACAGAAACATGAGGACGCACATTCTCACCCTTCTTATCGATAAACTGTCCCTGATACTGGGTCATCCAAGCCCCACCCTGCTTACCATTACGCGGATGGAAGTCGGCATAGAACACAGCAAGGAAAGAACCGTCCTTATCGAAGACCTCATAGGCTTTCACGTCAGGATGATACACAGGGATATCCTTGTTCTCCTTGAAGGTGATGCCATAGAGCTTATTAGCCAATCCAAAGACGCCATCAATCACCTTATCCAACTGGAAATAAGGACGCAGCATCTCAGCATCAAGATTATATTTCTTCAACTGCAACTTATGGGAATAGAATGAGGTGTCCCAAGGCTCCAACTCACACTTTGTGTTCGCAGACTTTTTCAGTTCCTCACGTTCCTTTTCTGCTGTAGGCTTATAGGCATCGATGAGGTCGTTCAACAACTTATAGACACTCTTCACGTTGCCTGCCATACGGTTCTTCAACACATAATCGGCATAAGTCTTAAAGCCAAGCAACTGGGCTATCTCACGACGCAGGTTGATGATACGCTTACAGATTTCCAAGTTATTGTTCTCGTTATCGTGAATACACTCCGTATTCTTCGCCATATACAACTGCTGGCGTAGATCACGTTGGGTGCTGTAAGTCATGAACGGCGAATAAGAAGGGAAGTCGAGTGTAAATATCCAACCATCCTTCTCCTGCTGACGAGCCTCTTCTGCAGCAGCATCGATAGCAGTTTGAGGCAGACCGTCGAGCTGTTTCTCGTCCGTAATGTGCAACGTATAGGCTTTATTCTCCTTCAATAGATTCTGAGAAAACTGCAGAGACAGCATACTTGCCTCCTCGGTGAGCTGACGCAGTTTTTCTTTTCCCTCCTTATCAAGCAGCGCACCACTACGCACAAAACCATCATAGCAGTTGTCAAGCAACATCTTCTCCTCGGGTGTCAATTTGCGATGATGACGATGCACATACTTGATACGCTCGAACAAGCGTTCATTCAGTCGCACATCATTAGCATGCTGCGTCAAGATAGGTTGCATTTTCTGAGCCAACGCATCCATCTCGTCATTCGTCTCGGCACTCAACAGATTGAAGAACACAGTTGACACACGTTCCAACAAGTCATAATAGCCCTCTGTATCATCATCCTTATTGATAATTGTATTATCGAAAGTGGGCTTTGCAGGATTATTGATAGTCTTGTCTATCTGTTCATTGTCACGACGGATACCTTCCATGAAAGCCTCTTCATAGTCCTCCAAGCGGATACGATCGAAAGGGACTGTATCATGAGGTGTACCATAAGGCTGGAAGAATGGATTTATTCTCTTCTCTGTATTTTCGCTCATATATATATTCTTTGTCATTTATTCTGTTTTCTCATCAGCATCATAGTCACGCCTTTGTGATTTAAAGACACGATGATGCAGGAAGTTGGAGCCCTCCAGACATATCAGCACCAATACCGTGGCGGCAATGGCTACCTCATACATCTCTACACCTGCCGTCATACCAATGGCAGAGGTGACCCACAGACCGGCAGCCGTGGTCAATCCCTTGACCACATTCCGCTGGAAGATAATGGTACCGGCACCGATAAAACCAATACCGCTGACCACCTGCGCAGCCATACGTGCAGGATCACGCTGGATGATAACACCCGGCTGGCCCTCAAAACCGTCAAAACCGTGCATAGAGAGCACCATAAACAATGCACTGCCCAGTCCTACGAGGAAATGGGTGCGGAAGCCAGCCTCCTTAGAACGATACTCTCGTTCCAATCCGATAGTGCCACCTAAGATAGCGCCTACGAATATTGTCAGAACATATTGCCAAGTCATGAAGATTAAATATTAAACATTAAACATTAAATAAACTTCGCTCAGTCCATTCATCCTTCACTTTGAATATTTCTCTATCAGACCTTCTGCCTGAGGGTCGCCCAGTTCACCAGCTTTCTGCAAGTTCTTCACGCCCTCGGTCTTTTGTCCCAACAAGCACTGGGCTAAGCCCAAGAACAGATAGCCATCGCTATGTTGCGGTGCCAGTTGGATGCAGGTCTTTGCCGTCTCTGACGCCTCTTGATAGAGTCCCACACGAACCTGCAGCGAAGCCTTCTCAGCATAGTAGAGGTCCGACTGTGGTGTCATGCGGATTGCCTCGTTGATATCATCAAGTGCCTGTTGATACAGACGTCCTTTCATCTCAGCCTGGAACTTCATATAGTAGAAATTAGAGGTGAGCTGTGTCTTCATCAGAGACTCATAGTCGTTGAGGTCGCTCACTGCCTCACGATGACGGTTCATATCCATCAACAGCTGTGCCCTGTGAAGCAGATAAGGCGCAGCCTCTTTCAGGTAAGGACGCGTGAATTGTGCCACACAACTATCGAGCAAAGCCAACTGACCAACACTATCCTTCAACTGTTCCTTACAGACTGATGCGGCATAGAACAGTTCCGGCGAGTGCAGACTCGAAGAGAACAGTTCTTCATAGATAGCATACGCATCATCATAACGTTGTTGAGCATAGCGCACCACAGCCTGCTGCTGACGATAGGAAGGCAGCGGATTGATGCGGAAGGCCTCACCAGCCTCATCAAAAGAGGTTTCAAACGACCATGCATCGTACGACAGCTCAGGCATATACACCAGCTTCTGAAGCATCAAACGAGAATAAGTATAGTGCACCTCATCAGGTTTCTCTGCCACCTTCAAGGCCTTCTTCATATCATGGTCGGCATCAGCAAAACGACTACCATTCACCAACTGCTGAGCACGATAGGTGTAACCATCTGGATGATTGGGGAACTGTTGGATAAAATCCTCTATCAACTGACAATAAGCCAGTGAATCAAGCGAAGCACTACCAATGTATAGAGCCAACTGAGCCTGACCTACATCCTGAGGCAATGCCTTCTTGATGCCCGTGGCACGCAACACAGGATCATTGATACTGAGTCCTGATGTCTTCAGACTATCTGCGAAGAGAGCACTCACCGCATAATTCAACGTATCCTTCAAAGAGGCAGGTTGTTGCATCAAGCCCAACACCTCACCCGTTTCGCTGAACAAAGGGGCACCTACAGAATTCTCGGGCATTTGCAGAGCCACCGTATAATAGACATACTTCTCATTAAAAGACTCAGCTTTACGGACAGTTCCATGCGGCACCTTCTTTATCTGGTTATAAGGCAGCAACCATACTGTAGCATCAGCCGACGTCTTTCCCTGCGCAATCGTCAGAGGTTGTGTCTTTCCTGTTATCACACGAAATTTCGCCACATCATAAGTCTCGTTGGCACCAAGGATGCAAGCCACCTCATATTCCTTGCCTGCCGCATCAATCACAACAGCACGCTGGGCACCTTTGAAGGGCGCATAACAACTGACAGCCTCACCATTCTTACCCACATAGAAACCATTAGCACTACCAAGAAGCGTACCATCGGCAGTAAACGTTTTCAACGTAAAAACCGATTTCGTTGCTTTTTTCACCCATGAGGGCTGAGCCATTATCGCTATTGTCAGCATCAGCAGACTGACAATCATATATAGTCTTTTCATAATTTCAATAGTTCTTTTGCATTTTGGATAGCCGCCTCCGACACATCACTGCCACTCAGCATCTGGGCTATTTCACGCACACGTTCCTCGTTGCTGAGCATCAGCATGTGGGTCGTGGTGCCTTGAGCCGTCTCATCCTTATAGACCTTATAATGAGTAGAACCCTGAGCAGCAATCTGAGGCAGGTGGGTGATACTGATTACCTGACGGTCGCAATGTCCCATCTCAGACATCATACGTGCCATCTGCTCTGCAATCTTTCCGCTCACGCCAGTATCTATCTCATCGAAAATAATCGTAGGCAGTTTCACAGCCCCACTGATCATCGCCTTCAGCGACAGCATGACACGGGCTATCTCGCCACCCGATGCCACCTGCGATACAGGTTGCAGCGGTGTGGATGTGTTGGCACTGAACAGAAACGACACCTTGTCCTGACCACTACGTCCCAGTGACTCCTGTTCCACTGCAATCTCGAAGCGCACATTAGGCATACCCAGAGGCACCAGTCGCTCACGCATCTGTTTCTCAATGACACCAGCAGCGACACGGCGTTTCTCTGTCAGTGAATCGGCCTTTCTCTGCGCGTCTTTCAACGTTTCAGTAACCTGACGCTCTATCTCAGCCAAAGCCTCGTCGCTATTCTCTATATTCGAGAGTTTACGTCCAAGTTCCTCCTGAATAGCAAGCAACTCAGCGACGCTCTCTACCTTGTATTTCTTTTGTAATTCGTAGATACGATCCAAACGGGTATTCACCATATCCAGTTCCGCAGGATCAAAATCTACATCCTCCATCTTTCCACTGACCTCGGCTGCAGCATCTTTCAGTTCGATATAACAACTGTTCATACGCTCAGCCAACTCAGCCACATCGGGATAGACACGCTCGATAGTCTGCAGGGCAGATACAGCTTTCTTCAAGTTACCCACGACACCATTCTCATCGCCCTCTAAGGCAGACTCTGCCTCATAAAGAGCCGTCTTGATATCCTCTGAATGCGACATCGTCTCACTGCGCTGTTCCAGTTCTTCCTGTTCGCCATCCGCCAAATGCGCATTGGTCAGTTCATCATACTGAAACTGCATGAAGTCCACCTGTTGGCGTCCCTGTTCGATATCCTCACGCAGACGCAGTTCCTCCTTTTTCAGTTCCTGATAATGCGCATATGACTGCTGATAGTCAGCCAGTTCCTTAGCATCATCAGCAATAATATCCACAACACTCAGTTGGAAGTCCTGCTTATTGAGCAACAGGTTCTGATGCTGTGAGTGCACATCAACCAACTGCTCGCCCAGTTCCTTCAACATCGACAGAGCCACAGGCGTGTCATTGATAAAGGCACGACTCTTGCCTGCCGACGTCAGTTCACGGCGGATGATGGTATCCTCGGCATCAAACTCAATCTCGTTCTCATCGAAGAAGCGTTCCATCCCATAGCGTGACAAATCGAAGTGAGCCTCGATGACACATTTGTCAGTGCCCATCTTGACGCTCTTGGAGTCAGCTCGCTGTCCCAACAACAAGCCGATGGCGCCAAGGATAATACTCTTTCCGGCACCTGTTTCGCCTGTTATCACTGAGAAACCGCTACGAAACTCCATGTCGAGCGTATCAATCAGCGTAAAATTCTTGATATATAGTTGCTTCAGCATAACTAATTCTTTATTTTTTCCCAGGTAGCGTTCTGTGAGGCATTGATACCAAACAGCACGTCATAGACACTCTCTTTTTCCTTCTGAGTGCCCTTTCCCTTATAGATATTTGCCAGTTCGTCTTTTTTGAAATCCGTCCAGATCTGGGGTAGCAAGCTCAAAGGTTTATCCTCATGTGCCTTCTTCAGATGTGTTTCCAAAGCCGTTGTCACATTGGTACGTCCACGCTCCACATTCTGCGCCATCTCATCCAGTCCCTGACGATAATAGTCATATTGCAACTGACGGAAAGGTTTCATCGCCTCGTCCAGATAATCATTGATAATAGCAAAACGATTTCGACTATCTTCAAATGATTTCCATCCTGTGAACTCCAGGTTCTGCGCATTATTCGTCAGGTTCATGCAACGCTGCAGCACATCCGTTCCGCCCATTGGCGAGAAGCTATCCAGATCCAAGCCAATAATCAGATAGGCATAATAGGCAAAGAGAGCCACCAACTGGTTGTCAATGACCTCCTCGTTGAAATTGAGTTGGTCGTACTGTACAAACTCAAAATCAAAATGCTTATCATTATTATTATATAAGGTGGTATTGTAGGACGAGTTATACACAGGACGGTTTGCCTGCACCAATGCTGTGCAAGTAAAACGGTTGCTGCCTGCATCATATTTCGTCACGGTGATATTAAACGAACATTGGATGCGCTCGTTCTCCTGGAACTGAAGGGCTGTCCACTGCTGTTCGTTGACAAACTGCTCCAGCGTCTGCTGCAGGTTCTCAAACACCGACTTGTCCGTTGTCTGAACCTGCTGATGATTGATATTGATCTTGGCCTGCAACTCTTGAGCCCCTGCGGGGCTAGATGATAGATGGCAAATGATAAAAGATAAACTTATCGCCATCATCCATCGGCATCTGAACATATATCTAATCATATCTCTCACTTTTCATTTATAATTTAGAGCCTAAGGTTCGCAACAACTCATCAATGATATCTGCTGCCACCTCATGCTTTGGTTTCTTGTCGTAGTCGGTCTGTCCGTCACGAGAGATGATGGATATCTGATTCTCATCACTTCTGAAGCAGGTTCCCTCGTTGCGCAGCGAATTAAGAACGATAAAGTCCAGATTCTTCTTCTCCAACTTATGTTGGGCATTCTGCTGCTCGTCATTTGTCTCAAGGGCAAACCCGACAAGCACCTGACACCCTTTCTTCACCTGTCCCAGAGAGGCAGCGATATCTGGATTAGGCACCAAATGGATATCCATGGTCTGTCCCACCCGTTTGATTTTCTGTGCTGCAACCTCAGCCGGACGAAAGTCGGCTACTGCAGCACATAGGATAGCAGCATCCATCTGGGGGAAGGAATCCATTGCTGCATGATACATTTCTTCACAACTCTCCACATCAATACGATGTATTAATTGACAATTGGCAATTGAAAATTCACAATTAACCGGGCCTGCTATCAGCGTGACCTCTGCACCTCTACGTGCACATTCCTCTGCCAACGCAAAGCCCATCTTACCACTCGAATAGTTGCCGATGAAGCGCACAGGATCAATCTTCTCATAGGTAGGACCGGCAGTAATCATGATACGCTTGCCCTGCAAGTCTTTCTTTTCGAAAAACAGGTCAAGAGCATTCACAATCTTTTCTGGGTCTTCCATACGTCCCTTACCCTCCAAACCAGAGGCCAGGAATCCACTCTGAGGTTCGATGATATGATTGCCAAAGCCCTTCAGACGTTCCATATTCTGCTGTGTCGTAGGATGGGCATACATATCCAAGTCCATAGCTGGGGCAATGAACACAGGTGCTTTCATTGACAGATAGGTGGTGATGAGCATATTATCGGCAATGCCGTTAGCCATCTTGCCAAGGGTGGAAGCCGTACAAGGCGCTATCAGCATCGCATCAGCCCAAAGGCCTAATGCCACATGAGAATGCCATGTGCCATCACGTTGTGAGAAGAAATCACTTATCACAGGTTTCTGCGTCAGTGCCGACAGCGTGATAGGCGTGATAAACTCCTTACCAGCAGGCGTGATAACCACCTGCACCTCTGCGCCACGCTTAACCAGTTCACGGATAATCAAGCATGACTTATAGGCTGCTATTGAGCCCGTTATTCCTAATACGATTTTCTTTCCCTTCAGCATAAAACCTCAAATCTCAAACCTCTAATCTCAAACCTCAACCCTTCTGTGCCTCACGCAGTCGGATGCGAGTCAGCACCTGTTTGGTATTATAGGTAAACTCACCTCCCATAATCCAGGCATAATAGCCAGGATCCAGGCGAAGCACCTCAGCAACAGTCTTTCCCTTGTGCTTACCGAAATTAAAATATTCCGTCATCACAGGCAGTCCGTCTTTATCCAGAATGGTATTACCTTTCGCATCCTTAGCCTCACCCCATACGATACGGCCGGCAAAGTCCACATTATTATTGGTTTTCGAGAACTGTGCCAGACAATCCATGTCATTGGCCAGTACGCGTCCTTCAGGATCCTCACCCAGTTCACGCTGCTTCTCCTCCGTATAACGGTCCAGCTCACCCATCAGCACGCGATAGGTAGCCTCTGTATCCTGGTCAGCACGGTGAGCCTCGAAGTCATCCTCCATCTTACGTCCACAGTAGAACTTATAGGCAGAAGCGAGATTACGACGTTCCATCTTCTTGAAAATAGAACAGGCATCAATCAAGCGACATTTTGAAAAGTCAAAATCGATACCGGCACGAAGGAACTCTTCTGCCAGCAAGGGAATATCGAAATGATTAGAGTTAAAACCGGCGAAGTCACAACCTGTGAATTTTTCCTCAAGCGTCTTTGCCAATTGTTTGAATGTAGGCTTATCCTTGACGTCCTCATTAGAGATACCCGTCAGCTGGGTAATAATAGGCAGGATATAGCATTCGGGATTAACCAGATAATCGCCGCGCTCTTCCTTTCCGTCGGGATAGACCTTAATATATGATATCTGAATGATGCGGTCTTTTACCATATCAAGACCGGTCGTCTCTAAATCGAAGATTACAAGAGGTTTATTTAAATTTAATTTCATATCATAAGCCCCCTAAATTAGGGGGTTAGGGGTCTGAACAAGCGTATTTTCAGACATTTATTATCATATTACCAAAAATGGGGGTCTGCGCCTGTTCAGACCCCCATCCCCCTAATCATGGGGGCAATGATTAGTCATTAATCAGCATAGGCATCATCAGCATGAGCACATCCTGATTCTCAGGCTGCTCTGAAGGCAATACCAATCCTGCGCGACTGGGATCAGCCAACTGAATATTTACCTGCTCGCAATCAAAGTTATTCAGAATCTCAATAAATGAAGAGCCTTTGAAACCAATGCTCATTGGTGTGCCGTTATAGTCGCACATCATCTTCTCTGTAGCAGTCTTTGAGAAGTCGTAGTCCTCAGCATCAAGCTGCAGGGTTCCGTTCTCCACGTGGAAACGAATCAGGTTGCTGGAATCATTTGAGAAGGGCTGCACACGACGCAGAGCTGACAGCAGTCCCAGACGGTCAACCGTCAACTGGTTGGGGTTACTCTGA
>Ga0265299_10001532_pt1 | contig 26198 bp, 19 predicted proteins | sample AusTroGonzalo_MG_4_FD_193485 | JGI IMG/M metagenome (GOLD analysis project Ga0265299, IMG submission 193485) | Bovine rumen microbial communities from tropical cattle in Woodstock, Queensland, Australia - Gonzalo_02 | ecosystem: Host-associated > Mammals > Digestive system > Stomach > Rumen ... | reverse complement strand
CCTTTTAAAATTTTACGGCGTAAATTTAGCTTTTTTTGTATTTTGCAGTTATGGAATTGATAAATAAGTTGCGACAAAAAGCAGCCGTTCAAAAGACGGAAAAGTTTTTTCCGGCGATAGCGTTTATAGCCGGATTCAGTTGGGACTCGTTAACGATCGGGAGTAAAGTTTATGATTCGGATCTTATCTTCTTGTCGTTCTATTTTTTGTTGGCCCTCGTTTCCATTTATTTCATAGCAACACGGAAACCGGCCGAAGCCGAAGCCAGCGATGCTACATTTTTGCAAAAGTTCGTCAGCCGCGAATGGACGCCGGAATGGATCGACCGTTTGACTTGGATTGTGCAGTTTTGCTTTGGAAACCTCTATAGCGCTCTTGTCATCTGTTACTTTAAAAGTTCGGGTTCCGTAGCCTCGTTAGTAATCGTACTTGTCTTGGCGATGCTTCTTGTGGGCAATGAATTCTTGAAAGACAAGTATGAAAAATTTGGCGTATGCCTTGCTTTTTTTTGCTTACTCGGCACGATGTTCTTTAATTTTTTGATCCCGCATTTGGTGCATGGCTTGGGGGCGTTCTGGTTCTTTTTCAGTACGCTTTTGTCTATCGGAATCTGTTATTTACTTTGGTTGAAATCTGCCCGCAGCAAACGAACCATTGTAGCGCCAGTCGCTATCAGTCTTGCCTTGTCCATAGCTTATATTGCCAACTGGATTGCTCCGGTTCCCTTAGTTTTAAAGCAACAGATTGTGTGTAAGAATTTTGATTTGGAAACGTATTCGTGCGATGCGGACCATTTGGATTTTTGGCAACGCAGCGGGTTCAGGACGGCCTCCATTCATAAAGAAGATGGCGAAGAGATTTATTTTATGTCGTCTGTTTACGCCCCGGCAGAACTGAAAGCGCCTATCGAGTTCCGTTGGTATTACATGGATCCCGTAGTTAAAAAATTTGTCCTCACCGATAAAATAACTTCGCAACGGATGGTCATTAAAGGTGGGCGAGATAAGGGTTACCGCAGCTTTTCCAGAAAGAAAAATACTATAGCTGGAACCTATCGCGTAGAAACGGCCTATAAAGACGGAGCCGTTATCGGGGCCGAAACGTTCAAAGTGATCGAAGGAATGCCTAAACGTGGGTTTGTCCGAGACTCATTACGCTAAATAGGGCTTCATTAAAAAGAAAATATGCTATATTAAACCACGAAATTGGAATGATGCATTCCGAAGGATTTTTTGACTTTAAGGAGTCTGTAAAATGAAACTGAAAAAAATTGCACTTGGTGCCGCCGCTCTTGCCCTTGTCGCTTGTGGCGAAGGTCAGAAACCAGTTGCTAAAGTCGCAGCTATTTCCCCGAATTCTATGGATGACCAAAAGTTCGCCTACATGCTTGGTGCCCAGTTTGGTATCCAGAACTTTTCCAACCTCCCGATGCGTTCGGGTCTCGGCATTGACGAAGATGCCGTTGTTCAGGGTTTCCGCGACGCTCTCGGCAACTTGAATGATTCTACGGTCAAGGTCCAGCTCACTCCGGATACTCTTCAGGCTGTTAGCAGACGTATCCAGAAGTCCATGCAGGAACGCTATATTAAAACCCGTCCGGACACAAGCGTTATCAAGGGCATGGATGAAGCCCAGATTCGTGCATACACCGATTCTCTTGAAAAGGCTTTGCCGGTGACGGCTGCTCCGGCTGTAACAAACGCTAGCGTGACGCTTGGTCCTGACGCTACGGAACAGCAGAAGTATTCTTATCTCATCGGTGTCCAGTTCGGTAACCAGTTCTACAACATCGGTCGCCAGTTCCAGACTGAATTTGACGGGGACTACTTTGTTCTCGGTGTTCGCGATGCCGGCAAGAAGGTTCGCGATACGACGTTTACGATGGTTTTGCCGGATGACACGCTCAAGGCTGTCGGCAGCCGTTATAACGAAAAGATGAAGACGCTCCGTGAAGAAATGGTCAAGAAGCAGCAGATCGAAGAAGAAAAGCTCAAGGCCGAAGTCGCTTCTCTCCGCGGCGATACGCTTGTAAACGGTATGCCGGCCAAGATCAACTACACGGTGAAGGTCACGGGCATTACGACGAAGGATGAAAATCTCAGCGCTTACAGCGGTAAGCCGCTTTTGATGTTCTACTTCTCTTCGACTTGCGGCCACTGCGCTCACGCAGCTCCGCAGATTCTCGAAATCGCCAAGGAATTCGCTCCGAAGGGCCTGACCACGGTTTCTGTAGCTAGCGGTGGAAACAACAAGCCGGGCATCCGTCGCTTTATCGACGATGCGAAGTTTGATGAAACGATCAACGTCGTTTGGGATGAAAACCGCCAGTTCGGTGAACTTTACAGCGACGGCTACGTTCCGAAGGTCTATCTCGTGAATCCGGATGGTTCCTACAAGCAGTACGCTGCTTTCGAACGCGAAAAGGATGACCTGAAGAAGGAAATCGCAGAACTCCTCAACGGCAAGAACGTTGAATGGAAGATCGAAGTGAAGCCTGCTGCTGATTCCGCCAAGGCTCCCGAAGCTAAGGTCGAAGCTAAGCCGGCTAAGGCAAAGGCCAAGGCTGCAAAGTAAGCTTTCGCTCTTTCAAAAAGTATTCAAGACGCATCCTCTCGAGGGTGCGTTTTTTCTATAGCCGAGCCCCCATATATTTTCTAAATTTGCGGAAAAAAGTTGCATTGTCGTTAAAACCGCAAAGAAAAAGTCTATGATTATCGCAGAATTTGATGTCGTCGTCGTCGGTGGCGGTCACGCCGGAATTGAAGCCACTCATGCTGCATGGAAGATTGGTGTTAAAACTGCCATGCTCACGATGGACTTGAACGCTATCGGTCGAATGTCTTGCAATCCGGCTGTTGGCGGTGTGGCGAAGGGCCAGATCGTTCGCGATATCGATGCTCTGGGCGGTCTCATGGGACTTTTGACCGACAAGGCGGGCATCCAGTTCCGCATGCTCAACATGAGCAAGGGGCCTGCTGTTTGGGGGCCGCGTGCGCAATGCGATATGAAGTATTACAGCGAAGTCGCCCGCGAGACGATGGAAAGTTTGCAAGGGCTGACGCTGATCCAAGGCGAACTTGCATCGTTTGAACGCATGAACGATGGCCGCTTGGAACTCACGCTCCTGAATGGCGACCGCTACATCACACGCGCCCTCGTCATTACTAGCGGAACATTCCTTGCTTCCAAGATGTTTACCGGTCTTGAAACGAGCATCGGTGGGCGAGTGGGCGAGCCGAGTGCGGATAAACTCTCGGAATGCTTGGCAAAGAACGGCATCCGTCTGCGCCGTCTCAAGACTGGAACGCCGAGCCGCCTCGATCCGGATTCCATCGACTTTAACGAATGCGACGTGCAGCACGGCGATGAGCAGCCATGGCCGATGAGCGACCGTCATTTTGACGAAAACGGAACGCCGGACTACTTCTGGGGCGATCAAGTCAACAAGTTTATCCGCAACGATTGCGTTTGCTGGATCACACGTACGAACATCAAGACGCACGACATCTTGCGCAGCGGCTTCAAGGACAGCCCGATGTTCAGCGGCCGTATCCACGGCAAGGGCCCGCGCTACTGCCCAAGTATCGAAGACAAGATCAACCGTTTTGGCGACCGTGACGGGCACCAGCTGTTCCTGGAACCGGAACAGGCTGACATCGGACGCGTGTACATCAACGGTTTCAGCTCCAGTTTGCCGGCCGACATCCAGCTTGCGGCCATCCACACGATTCCGGGCCTCACACGCGCAAAAGTTTTGCAGATCGGTTACGCCGTCGAATACGATTCTGTCGACGCCACGCAGCTTTACCCGACGTTTGAATGCAAGAACGTTCCCGGCATTTACTTTGCAGGCCAGGTCTGCGGCACGAGCGGCTACGAAGAAGCGGCAGGGCAGGGTCTTATGGCGGGCATCAACGCAGCGCTCAAGGTCAAGGGCGAAGAACCGTTCATTCTCGGACGCTCTGAAAGCTACCTCGGCGTGATGGTCGATGACCTCGTGAACATCTTGCTCGACGAACCGTACCGCATGTTTACGAGCCGCGCCGAATACCGCTTGTTCCTCCGCAGCGACAACGCCGAAATGCGCCTCAAGGAAAAGGCCCGCAAGATTGGCATGATCAGCGACCGCGACTGGTTCGATTGGGACCGCCGCCGCACTCTCATGGCAGACCTCAAGACGAAATTTACAGAAACTTCTGCAACGCCGGAAGAAGCGAACGCCATCCTCGAAGCGGGCGGCCAGGCGCTTGCCTCCGAACGCACACGCTGGATCAACGTCCTCCGCCGTCCGGGAATCAATCCTGAAACATTCTTTAAGGTCGCAGCGCCCGACGCTAAAATCACACGTCGTGACCAGTGGTACATGTATGCCGAAGAACTCTACGCCGGATTCTTCGACCGTCAGGAACGCGAAATCGACGACCAGAAGAAGATGGAAAAAGTCAAGCTTTCTCCGGACTTCGATTACATGTCGATTACGGCCATCAGCATCGAAAGCCGTCAGCGCCTCAATGCCCACAAGCCGCTTACGCTCGGACAGGCAAGCCGCGTGCCCGGAGTTCGCCCCGCAGACATCACCGTCCTCACGCATTGGCTGGAAAATAGAGGATAGATCGCTTCGCTGATAGACGAAAGACGAGAGAGTAATAAAAGCACTTCGTGCGTGAGTAATTAAAATATCTCACATCTCTAGTCTCTCGTCTGTAGGACCGTAGGTCCGTTCTTTCGTCTAACGCTACTTGCATTTCTATAAAAAATTACTATCTTTGCGCCGTCATCTTAAACAATTTTCCAAGAGGTATATTTATGGCAGAAGAAGCAGAAGTCAAATCCACAGAAGAAGTTAAGCCTCAGGAAACAAAATCCCAAGAAAAATCTCAAGTAAAGAAGGCTCCGTCCAAGAAGAAGCGTCCGTTCAACGGTAAGCGCAAGGGTGGTGCTCCTGCTGCTGCAAAGAAGCCGGCTGTCTTTAGTGATTCCCTGGAAGATCGTTTCCCCAACCTCGCTGCAAAGCTCAAGAAGTCCATCGAAGATGGTATCAAGCAGAAGATCAAGGACGCTCAGAACGATCCGAAGGTCAAGGCCGCCTCTAAGAAATTCGCTGAAGAAAAGTAATCACTTTTTCAAGCTTGTTTTTGAAACGTCTCCGCTTGCCGCGGAGGCTTTTTTTGTTGCCAAAAAACACTGCAATAGTTAATTTTTCCCCAACGAAAAAGAGGTCTCTTTGAACTCAAACCAAGTTAAAATCAACGGTGAAGACGTTGCGGCTGCAGGCATGACTGTTGCCGAATATTTAGCTTCTGCGAATTACGATTTAAGACGCATCGCCGTCGAACGCAACTGTGAAATTGTCCCCAAGTCAAAGTACGCCGAAGTCGTCCTCGAAGCAGGGGATGTCGTCGAAGTTGTAAACTTTGTCGGAGGCGGGTGATGTCCTGCGATAAAATCCCGAGCAGGGAAGAGTTCAGACGCGCACTCGTCCAAAAACAGGGCGAACAAATCACCGAAAAACTGGCTCAGGCGACCGTTGCCATTTGTGGACTTGGCGGTCTCGGTTCGAATATTGCGATTGGCCTTGCACGTGCGGGCGTCAAAAAACTCGTGCTCGTCGATTTCGATAAAGTCGATGTGACGAACTTGCAAAGGCAGCATTTCAAGGCGTTCCAGGTGGGGATGTCCAAGAGCGAAGCGCTTGTCGAAAACCTCAAGGAAATTGCGCCTTACGTCGAACTCGAAAGTTACAACGAAAAAGTTTCCGAAGCAAACATCGACAAGTTCGTCAAAGACGCCGACGTGGTCTGCGAAGCGTTCGACAATCCCGAAGCGAAGTCGATGCTTGTAAACGAAGTCCTCGAAAAGTATCCGCAAAAGTATCTGGTTGCGGCCTCCGGAATGGCTGGCACGGACAGTGCGAATACCATTACGACGCGAAAGATTTCAAAACGTTTCTATCTGTGCGGCGATGGTGCCAGCGACGTGGCAAGGGGGCTTGAACTGTTGGCCCCGCGAGTCATGGTTTGCGCAGCGCACCAAGCACTGACGGTTATCCGGATTTTGTCCGGTCTAGAAGTTTAACAAAAAGGAAGTTTAGATGAACACTGATAAACTCATCATTGGCGGTCATGAATTTGATTCTCGCTTTATCCTTGGTTCTGGAAAATACTCGCTCAAGCTGATCGAAGCTGCTGTAAAAGACGCTGGCGCACAGATTGTCACGCTTGCGGTCCGTCGTGCCAACACGAAAGAACACGAAAACATTCTCGACTACATCCCGAAAAACGTTACGCTCTTGCCGAACACCTCTGGTGCCCGTAATGCCGAAGAAGCCGTCCGCATCGCTCGTCTTTCCCGTGAACTTGGCTGTGGAGACTTCGTGAAGATTGAAATCATGCGCGACACCAAGTACTTGCTGCCGGACAACGCCGAAACGATCAAGGCGACAGAAACGCTTGCCAAGGAAGGCTTTGTCGTGATGCCGTACATGTATCCGGACTTGAACGTGGCCCGCGATCTCGTGAACGCCGGTGCTGCTGCCGTCATGCCGCTCGCATCTCCGATCGGTTCGAACAAGGGACTTTGCACCAGAGACTTTATTCAGATTTTGATTGACGAAATCGAACTCCCGATTATCGTGGATGCCGGTATCGGTAAACCGTCCGAAGCTTGCGCCGCCATGGAAATGGGTGCCGCCGCCATCATGGCGAACACCGCTCTTGCTACCGCAGGCGACCTCACGCAGATGGCTTCCGCCTTCAAGCTCGCTATCGAAGCTGGCCGTAAGGCTTACCTCGCCGGGCTCGGTCGCGTTCTTTCCCGTGGCGCATCCGCCTCTGACCCGCTGACAGGATTTTTACGAGATTAAACAGTTGCGCCTTAAACTGTCATCCCGCACTTGTTGCGGGATCTCCTTACGCAGTTTTAAATGGCGACCCCGTGACAGAGCACGGGGTGACAAATTAAAGAAAGAGTTAATAACGTATTAAGAATGAAAAATGACTGTTGAAAGAAAAGACAACAATTACTTTTTTGATTCCGGTAACCTTTCGCCGGCTGCGCTTGAACGCAAGCACAGGATTGAAAACGATCCGTCTGTCCGTACGGACATCATGGAATACTTGCCGGGAATGGAAGTCATCCAGTCCGACATCCGCGACAAGGTGCTTTCGCAGGCCGACAACTTCGATTACTCCAAGTACACAGCCCGCGATGTGAAGTTCGCCTTGCAGCACGACACTTGCACCATCGAAGACTTCAAGGCTTTGCTTTCTCCCGCCGCAGCACCGTTCCTCGAAGAAATGGCCGCCAAGGCTAAAATCGAAACGGGTCGTCACTTCGGCAACAACGTTTATCTGTTTACTCCGCTCTATATTGCGAACTACTGCGAAAACTACTGTGTCTATTGCGGCTTTAACTGCTACAACCACATCAAGCGCATGCAGCTTTCGATGGAACAGATCGAACACGAAATGAAGGTCATCGCCGATAGCGGCATGGAAGAAGTCCTGTTGCTGACCGGCGAAAGCCGCGCAAAGAGCAGCGTCGAATACATCGGCGAAGCTTGCAAGCTCGCCCGCAAATACTTTAAGCTCGTGGGCGTCGAAGTCTACCCGGTAAACGTCGACGAATACAAGTACTTGCACGAATGCGGCGTCGACTACGTGACAGTCTTCCAGGAAACGTACGACCGCAAGCGTTACGAACAGCTTCACTTGCTCGGTCACAAGCGCGTGTTCCCGTACCGCTTTGATTCGCAGGAACGAGCCCTTATGGGCGGCATGCGCGGTTGCGGATTCTCCGCTCTGCTTGGACTTTCGGACTTCCGCCGTGACGCCCTCGCGAGCGCCCTCCACGTTTACTACTTGCAAAAGAAGTATCCGCATGCCGAAATGAGCCTCAGCTGCCCGCGTCTTCGTCCGATCGTGAACAACGATAAGATTAGCCCGCTCGACGTCCATGAACGCGAACTCTGCCAGGTGCTTTGCGCTTATCGCATTTTCCTCCCGTTCGTAGGCATTACGGTCTCGAGCCGCGAAAGCAAGGAATTCCGTAACGGCATCGTGAAGATTGCCGCTACGAAGGTTTCTGCAGGCGTCTCGACCGGTATCGGTGACCACGAAAGCAAGTACAGCGGTCACGACGATGGGGAAGGTGGCGACGAACAGTTCGAAATCAACGACGGTCGTAGCATCGGCAAGATGTACGCCGACATGAGCGGACAAGGCATGCAGCCTGTGTTGAACGATTACCTGTACGTCTAAACGTCTTTCGGGTTCTTCAAAAAGGAAAACGCGATGCATTTAACTGCACCGCGTTTTTTGTTCTTCGTTTTTTCATTTATTTGCTGTTCGCACAGCCTGCAGGACCAAGAGTCGAGAAGCACACGCCTTCATCGGTACGGTATGCGGAATTCCACGTTCCTCCTTTCGGAAGCAGGTAAACATCGACAGAGGCACTTTCATCCATACCGCCGTTCCAACGAATGTTCAAAGTATATCGAGTGTTTTCGGCTGAATGTCCTTGGTTCAGGGCCCTACTGGTAAATAACTGTTTTTTAGGAGCGGTTCGGTAATCTGTTTTTCCAGAAGAGTTCTTGTATTTTGTTGAAATATAAGATTCTCCATTTGAACTGAAGTTCTTTTTAATTCTAGCTGCAATGATTTCGGCAACACCGTCGAAACCAGCGTCTTTTAAGGCGTTGTACCATGTACCGGCGCTTCCGACCATTTCGCAAATATTGTACGAGTTGTTTGCGTCCCAATGGCTTCCCTGTATATTGACCGAAAGTTCGTTATGCACTTCAATCACGAAAAGCGTTGCTCCTGATTTGGATTTCAAGCCGTTATTCATAATGTTTAAGGTCTTAGTCTGTTGATCCTTATTTTGGCTTACAGGAGTATAATTCGAAAGAGCGTTAATGTCTTCGATAAGAGCCAGGTTCAGGGCGTCTCTAAGGTGGTACAACTTTGTCTGGTCTGCCTTTTGGCGCGTTTTTTCGACAACACTGAAATACTTAGGAACTGCAATTCCTCCAAGAATGCCGACAATCGCGATGGTGACCATGAGCTCCATGAGCGTGAAGCCACGATGTGAATTTTTCGTATTCATAATATTCCTCAAACCTTTAGTCGCTTTATGACGTAATATTCTCGTATTATAAAAATAAGAATTGTAAGGTCGTATTGTATAATTTAAATAAAAAAAATATATTTGCTGTGATTCCGGACACTTCGGCATCGGTTAGAGGGGAGTATTCCAACGTGGAATGCGTTTTTTGCTAATTTTTCGTCCATGAAATCTTTGGATACCACTCTTTATTTCATCACGGACAGCACAAGTGTGCCTTCCGAACGCTTTTTACCGACCGTAGAAGCCGCTTGCAAAGGCGGAGCCACGCTTATCCAGCTCCGCGAAAAGAACCGTTCGACTCGCGAATACATGGAACTTGCAGCCGCCACACATGAAGTGACCAAGCGTTATGGCGTCCCTTTAATTATCGATGACCGCGTCGATGTGGCTCTTGCCATCGATGCCGAAGGTGTTCATGTGGGCCAGACGGATATGCCTGTGAAAATCGCACGAAAGCTCATGGGCGAAGATAAAATCGTCGGGGCAACCACGAAGACGGTTCCGCAGGCGCTTGAAGCGTATGAACAGGGGGCCGACTATTTGGGCGTCGGGGCAATTTATCCGACAACGACAAAGGTCGTAACGATCCTGACGAGCGTCGATACGTTAAAGGCCATCGTGAAGGCTGTGCCCATCAAAGTCAATGCGATTGGCGGGCTCAACAAAGACAATATCGATGTGCTCAAGGGCTCCGGGATTTCTGGAATTTGTGCGGTCTCGGCAATCATGAAGGCTTCCGATCCCGAAAAAGCAACCCGAGAACTGAAAGCAGCTACGCTGCAGTTATTAGAACAGAGTTACTAGTTTTTTCTTCAAGAAACTCTAGTAACTATTAACTACTAACTAGTAACTAATTATCATTTACTATCTTTTTTTGCGATGAAAAAGAACATAAAGAATACTTTGTCGTTTGTAGTCGATGTCGGTAACTCGCACACCGTTCTTGGCATCTACAAAGGCGATAAAGTTGTAGATCATTGGAGACTCACCACTCGCAAGCAAACCACTTCGGACGAAGTGATGAACCGTGTCGGTGGCCTCATCCATCTTTCTAAAATCAAGCTTGAAGCCGTCACGCATGTTGGGCTTTCGACGGTGGTTCCCTCCCTTGAACGTCCTTGGGTAAAAGCGTTGCAGACACTCCTCAAGCGCCCGGTACAAGTGGTCAGTTCCACCAACTGTCTCAACTGCCCAATAGCCTACCCGAACCCGAGCACGCTCGGTGCCGACCGTCTTTGCAACATCATTGCGCTTAAGGAACGCGGTTACTCGGATGCGATTGTGATCGATATGGGTACGGCAACGACTTTCGACGTGATGAAGGACGGCGGTTTCGCTGGCGGTATCATTATTCCGGGAATTAGTGCAAGCCTCGACGTCTTGACGGAAAAGGCTGCCAGACTTTTGCCGGTCAGCATTGAATGGCCCAAGCGCCTCATTGCGAACAATACTGACGATGCCATCCGTGCAGGTCTCCTGTTCGGCTTTATGGCGGAACTCGAAACGCTTGTTGCAAAGATCAAGCAGGAAATGGGGAAGAAGGACGTTCCTGTATTTGCAACGGGTGGTTGGGGCCGCACCATCGTCGGTCATACCAAGATTATCGATACCTACGATCCTTACTTGACTCTGGACGGCGTCCGTCTCGTGGCTCTCCATGGAGACTCCGCGGCCGAAGTCATCGACAAGGACTCCGAGGAATAAAATAAATACAAGGGGAAATGATGAAGGCTTTTCTAGTCGGGCTTTTGCTTGCAACGGTTACGTTTGCTGAGACGGGACGCATGACCGTCATCGGTTCGGAACGCACCCGCAATTTGCGCGGGCTAGATTACGCCCCGATGCTCTTGGAGTACCACCGTCAAACATTGGGCGAAGGACGTCATTTCTTCACCTACCCGCAACGCGATACGTCGTTCCAGAAGAACTTCTTCAAGAACAACATCAATGCCCTTGTCTATTTCGATAATGAAGGTTTCGCTTCGGACCATTTAAAAGATTCCGTTACCTACCAGCAGAAAAAGTCAGATTCAAAGCACAATTATGCCATTGCCGTAAGCCCGATTCTTGGAATTGATTACAAGTCGTCTTCGGCGCTCGGCGATACCATTTGGCCGGCTATTGATGGTGGTCTTTTTATTCGCGGCTTCGCGGATTCTGTCGACTTCGACCTTGACGCAAGGATATATTCGGAGGGTCATGCGGCTAAAAAGCCCAAAAGCTATGACCACGAAGTCTTTGACGTTCAGTCCAAGGACAGAGGTGATGGCGGCATTGACTACGTGAGTTTTGCGCGTTACCGAGCCCATTTGGCCTTGAATTACGCCTGGATGCGCCTCCAGCTCGCCCGTGACGTTTTGCACTGGGGCCCGGGGTATTACAACAACCTCTCGCTCAACCAGTTTGCGCTCCCGTATAATATGCTCTCCTTGGATTTGACGTTTGGACCATTACGAGTCTTTAGCGTCTATGCCGACTTGCGCGTGAACTCATGGAGCTACAGCAAGGAAAATCTCAACGATCGTAACCTCTATGCCCACCGCTACGAGCTTGCACTTGGCAATTTTACCTTCGGCATCTCCGAAATCCAGATCCTCTACAACGAGAACAAGCCCTGGCTCTTTGTTCCGATTGCACCGCTCTTTATTGAAAAAGGCAACTATAGCGAACGCGTCAATAACGGGGCCATCGCCTTCGATATGAACGTCCAGTTGTTCAAGATGGCCCGTGTCTACGGTGAATTCTTCTTGGATGACATGGAATCGCTTTACGCCGTTTACGAAAACCGCTACAGCAACAACCGTTGGGCTGCCATGCTCGGTTTCCAGGTCGCTCATGACATGGAATTGAAGGGAAAGCTTCTTCAGCTCGGTTCTATTGCCGAAATCGCACGTGTAGAACCCTATACGTACTGCCATTACGACACCGCACAGGCACAGATGGCTCATCTTGGACTCCCGTTAGGGAACCCAAATGGCCCGAACTCGCTTGCCGTAGACTGGACGCTCTATGGAAAACTCCACTGGAGCCCCTCGGCAACGTTTTTCTTTGGGCTTCACAACAAGTGGCTCTGGAAGGGAATCGATTACGGAAGTGATATAAATGACCCTTACAAGACCGTAAAAAAGAGGTTTATTAGCGGCGCACCCCTGCAATATACGATTTCACCCTCTATAAATTACACTGGAAAACACGCTTCTTTTGAGATGGAGCTCACTTTTGGGGAAGAAAATGCAATTTTTGTAAGAACTTCCTTGCTTTGGTAGCATTTTGTAATTAGTTTTATAGTGTATAAAAATATAAACACAACGAAAAAGTAAGTATGGCGTTTTTGGCGAAACTATTTGAAAGTTTTAGAGTTCGTAAGCGGGTGTTGGCACTAGCTGACGCTTTTATTGTTGTTGTTGCCGGCTTGTTTGCGAATTTCCCGCTTCCGTTAATTGCCGCCCCTATTGATCGCGCCGCTCTTTTTTCGTTGCTTTTTTTGAGCGTTATCCTGTGCTTTAGTAGCTTGCTTTTCTTTGGGGCCTACAATAGGCTTTGGCGCTATCTGAACCGTACGGACCTTATCAGTTGTGTAAAAGGTGTCTTTTGGGGCATTATTGTCACTTACGGATTCATCTATTTAGTCCAGGGAAAACTGTATTGGCAGTTTGCCTTGATGCAAGCCGTCTTTGCATCGGTGGGGGTATGCCTCTTCCGTTACATGTTCAGGAATGCTTTTATATCCCTTGTCGCGACTGGGCATAAAGAAGCCATGAAAAAGCGCACCATGATTATCGGTGCCGGCAATGCCACGATGCTCTTGCTGAACGAAATCAAGTACAGCTCCATCGATGCCGAAAATGGCGTTTCGACGTCTCCAGCTGCAAAAATCAATCCGGTTTGCCTGATTGACGATGACCGTTACAAAATCGGTAAGTTCTTTGAAAACGTCCTTGTGGCTGGTGGAACTAGCGATATCCCCAAGATTGCCAAGCAAGAACGCATAGAACAGATCCTTTTCTCTATTCCGAGTTGCCCGCCTAAAGATAGACAAGCCATTCTGGACCAGTGCAGCAAGACAGGACTCCCGGTAAAAGTCCTTCCGTTTGTGGGAACGCTTCTGGAATCGTCTAATTTCGACGAGTTTAAGGGTTTTGCGACCCAGATTCGCGATATCAAGGTCGAAGATTTGCTCGGCCGTGAACCGATTAAGTTCGATAACAAGGATATTCGCTCCTATATCGAGAATAAGGTTTGCATGGTGACAGGCGGTGGCGGAAGTATCGGAAGCGAACTCGTTCGCCAAATTGCCAAGTACAATCCCAAGCAGATTATCATTGTCGATATTTACGAAAATAACGCCTATGAAATCCAGCAGGAACTGGTCATGGAATACGGAAATTCCCTGAACCTTGTGACGCTCATCGCAAGTGTCCGTGACTATTTCCGCATGAATCAGATTTTCAAGAAGTACAATCCGCAAGTGATTTTCCATGCCGCAGCCCATAAGCATGTGCCGTTGATGGAAAATAACCCGATGGAAGCGATCAAGAACAATGTGATCGGCACCTTCAATATCGCCACTCTTGCCTTGCTGAACAGGGTTCAGAAGTTCGTGATGATCAGTACCGACAAGGCTGTGAATCCAACCAACGTGATGGGTGCCTCCAAGCGTTGCTGCGAAATGATCGTCCGCTTCATGTCGATGAACAACGACAGCCAGACTGAGTTTGTCGTGACGCGCTTTGGCAACGTCCTTGGCAGTAACGGAAGCGTGATTCCGCTTTTCAAGCGCCAGATTGAGCAGGGAAAGCCGGTCACGGTCACGCATCCCGATATTATTCGCTACTTCATGACCATCCCGGAAGCCGTGAGCCTCGTTCTCGAAGCCGCAAGTATTGCTCATGGGGGAGAAATTTTTGTGCTGGATATGGGTCAGCCCGTCAAGATCGTCACGCTTGCTGAAAACCTGATCCGCATGTACGGCAAGGTCCCGTATAAGGATGTCCAGATCAAGTTTACGGGATTACGCCCCGGCGAAAAGATCAAAGAAGAACTTTTAATGAACGAAGAAGGCCTGAAAACGACAAAGAACAAGCTCATCTTCATCGGCAAACAAATCGATATCGACACTTCCAAATTTATCAATGACTTGTGGAAGCTCAAAAATGCCGCTGCCGAGAATGATGACGAAGTCGCCATTCGTACATTACACGAAATTGTTCCTACGTTCACGACACCAGAAGAATTCAATAAAACCATATTGAACGATTCTACGCTTAAAAAGTAGAAGGAGAAAAGCTAGTGGCGTGGAGCAACGTATAACCAATTAACCAGCATTCTCTAAGGAGGGTTGAATATGAAAAAAGTCATATCTTTGGCTTTGTTAAGCACGACACTCGCCTGTGCGCAGGCAGGTGTTATGGGCGGGTCAGAAGGTTTGCATCAAAACAATGCAAGGACTTTAGGCCAGTGGCAAATCAATGCGGGTACCGGTGGAAATATTTCTATCGGGTCCTGGGGTTTGTCCCGCGGTGGCGTTTATGAGATGGACGGAAAAAGATATTCGTTCAATGGTGCTGATTACTCTCAAGCTGGAAATTTCTTCATTAGCTTGGGTCTTTTCGATTTCTTAGATATCGGTGCCTCGCTTCCGGTTTACTATGAACACGCCAATTCTAATGGTCCTAGCGGAAAAGCCAACATGTGGACGACCAGCCGCGGTGACTTGGACCTCTTTGCCAAAATTGCAATTCCTGTAGACACTAGCGGATTCTTCCGTTTGGCCTTGCTCATGGACCTCTATGTGCCGACCGGTGAAGAAAATGCTGGTGTGCGTCCCCGTCACGTCTGGTACTTGAATGGTAACCCGAATAAGTACACTCATCCGTTCACGGCAAATGAGTGGGCAATGGGTGCTGGTCTTGCAATCTCGTTCGACTTCTCCAAGAAGGGCGCACCGATTACATGGAACGCATCTGCTAGCTATGTTTACCCGATCGACACAGACGAAACCAACACGCTCGTCTATAGTACAGGTGTGAACTGGATGGCTCTCCCGTGGATGACTCCGTTCTTGGAATTCTCCGGTGAAATGCGTCTCCAGAGCTCCGGCCAGTATGCTTATGATCCGTTCGTAGACCCGATGCTCATCACTCCGGGTTTACGTTTCCACCTCCCGCACAATATCGAATTCGCTATCGGTCTTGATGTGGCTGTCCGTGCCTTCAGATCGTTCTCCTTCAAGTCGGGCTTTTCCCACAACAGAGACCTTCATGGTGGCGAAGATTATCAGATCATCTACATGGGTGAAAACGGCTACTACGCCAAGTACGGTTACACCAGCGTTCCGCTGTTCTCTGGATCGGCTCTCTTGAGCATTGGTATTGACGCAACAACGACCCAGAAGGACTCCGATAATGACGGTGTTCCGAACGAACAGGACAAGTGCGCACGCACTCCGAAGGGCACTAAGGTCGATGCCGAAGGCTGCCCGATTGATATGGTCGCCGACTCTCTGTCCAAGATCGATTCCGACAACGACGGAATTAAGGACAACATAGACAAGTGCCCGAATACTCAGGCCGGTCTTGCTGTTGATTCTCTCGGTTGCGCTCTCGACTTTGACAATGACGGAGTTCCGGATTCTAAGGACAATTGCCCGAACACTCCGGCTGGTGTTCCCGTGAACACCACTGGCTGCCCGCTTGATTCCGACATGGATGGCGTTCCGGATAAGCTCGACAAGTGCCCGAATACTCCGGTGGGTGTCGAAGTCGATACGACGGGTTGCATGATGGACGGCGACCTTGACGGTATCCCGAACAACAAGGACAAGTGTCCGAGCACTCCGATTGGTCAACCGGTCGATGCAGAAGGTTGCTTGTTCGATGAAGACAAGGACGGCGTTCCGGATTATCTCGACAAGTGCGCGAAGAGCTATACCGGCATTCAGGTTAACGCAGAAGGCTGCCCGCTCAACAAGAACGAAGACCTGGAACAGCTCAAGAAGGGAATCCAGTTCAAGAATGGTTCTTCGACCCTTGCCAAGAGCAGCTACACGATTCTTAACGATGTCGCTAACCTCATGAAGAAGGTTCCGGAATTGAATCTTGAAATTCAGGGCCATACCGACAACAAGGGTGCCGAAAAGAAGAATCAGAAGATTTCTGAAAAGCGCGCCCAGGCTGTCGTCAAGTACCTGAAGAAGAAGGGTGTCAAGGCCGACCGTCTGCGTGCAGTTGGTTTTGGCAGCACCAAGCCGATTGCCGATAACGGAGATGCCGATGGCAGAGCCCAGAACCGTCGCGTTGAACTCGTTCCGTTCGATAAATAAGAGTCATTAATAATAAATGATTCAACAAACATCCTGATTACGGTAATGATAGGGGACTATCACATCGTTTTCAGGATGTTTTTTTCATATATGCCATAAAAATCAAAAAAAATGTTAAATTTATTACAATTAGAAATTCTTATAAGCTGGAAGAGCTTGACTCCGCTTAAATATTAGGATTTAAAATGACTGAGAAAGAAGAAAATAAAGTTATAATCCAAGCATCTCAAAATGCGAATACTATTACGCTCCTCGAAGCTCTTCAAATTCTTTGGGTAAAGAAGTTTCTCCTGACTTTATTTCTCATTGCCGGTGCCTTGATCGGTTTTGGCATTGCCAACTGGCTTCGCCCGCAATATACCAGTGACGTGCTGTTGCAGATTGACGTTAAGGGCAGCAAGGCCGGTAAGGCCATGGGCGAAATGGGCGCCCTTTTGGATGCCGCAAGCCCGGCCGATGCCGAAATCGAACTCATCAAGAGCCGCATGGTGCTTAGCTACGTGGTCGATGCCGAGCGCATGTGCTTTAACGCCATCCCGGTCGGTGCAAACGATCGCTTTATGCATCGCGAAGGTCGAATGGACCTCGACTCTCTTTATATTCCGGAAATCGCCCGTTCCGAAAAATGGAGGGCAAAGGTTATTTCTACAGATACCTATGAAGTCATCGCTCCGGATGAACAAGTCCTTATGCAGGGTAAAATTGGCGATTTGAACAGGGCTGCTTATGCTGGGGATACCTTCGACATCCGCGTGTCGAAGATGCATGCCAAGCCAGACCAGATGTTTATCCTTTCACAATCGGATGAACTTGCGACTATTGCTAGCCTTAAACAAGCACTCAAGGTTAGCGAAAAAGGTAAGCAGACCGGCATTATCGAAGCGAGTTACAGCCACCGTTACCCGGACAAGGCCGCCTCTATTTTGAACTCTATTGCCAAGACTTACTTGCGCCAGAATGTCGAAATGAAAAGTGCCGAAGCCGCCAAGACTCTTGAATTCTTGGAAAAGCAGTTGCCGGGCGTCAAGGCAAAACTTGACAGTGCCGAAAAAGTTCTAGCTGATTACCGTTACCGCATCGGTTCAGTCGATATGACGGGTGAAACACAGGCCCACTTGCAAAAAGAAAGCGAACTGGAAAAGCAGTTGTTGGAACTTGAACAGCAACGTCAGGCGGCAACACGATTGTTCAAAGCCGAACATCCCAACGTCCAGACCATTGTTCGTCAGCAGAATCGTTTGAGAGCAGAACTCAACAAACTCAAGAAGCATGCTGAAAAAATGCCTTTGACGCAACAAGAAGTCATGCGCTTAAAAGAAGATGTCGCGGTCAATAATGAAATTTACACGACCATGTTGAACAATGTCCAACAGCTTCGAGTCGTTCGAGCAGGCGAGGTCGGAAACGTTCGCATTGTGGATTTTGCAAGAATCAATACTATCCCGACAAAGCCGAAGAAACTGAACATTATCATTTGTTCGATTGCAGCTTCGTTTATGCTCGGAGTTCTTTTGGTGTTCTTTATTCGAATGATGCGCAACGGTGTCCATAGCGTTACGGAAATTGAACGTGAAACCGATACCAGTGTCATTGCCAAGATTCCAGAAAATTCAAGTAGCATATCGAACAAGAGTGAAAAACTTTTTGTGGAACGGTATCCTGAATCTATAGTCAGCGAAGCCATTCGATCCATTCTTACGGCTATCGATTTTTCGTTTAGTTGCAGCAAGGAACATCAGGTCATCATGACGACAGGCCTTATTCCTAATGCGGGTAAGAGCTTTGTTTCCTTGAATCTTGCAGGAACGATTGGGCTTGTGGGCAAGAAGGTTCTTTATATCGACGGTGACATGCGTAAGGCTTGCTGTCGCTTTACGAACACGGGGCTTGCCGATGTTCTTATGGGTAGGCTTTCTTTTGAAGAAGCCGTGATCAAATCCCCAACGATTGAAGGTTTTGATATTTTGGAATCTGGAAAGTTCCAGATGGCCGCATTTGAACTTTTGCGTGGCGAACAGCTCAAGAATCTTCTTGAAAAAATTCGCCCCCTTTACGACAAGATCATCATCGATACTCCGCCGACAACCATGGTAACGGACGCATACATGATCGCTCCTCTAGTCGACATGACGCTTATTGTGTTGTATTCGAGCCGCCATTCCATGGAAGCCATTCAAGAATCTTTGCAGAACCTGAAACGCTACAGTAACAAGCCAATGGCATTCGTTCTGAACCACTGCCAGCATTGCTCTGGATACGGCTATGGTTATGGTTACGGCTACTATGGTAAGCATCCTTATGGCAAATCAAAGAATCGTAAAAAATAAGGAATGACGTTTAACGTATAGTTTTTAAATCCCTGCCGATGTGCGGGGATTTTTTGATGGACAAATATTCCATAACTTTATGCACTTTGGGTATCCGCTTTTCGCAAAAAAAAGTGATTTTTAAGAAAGCGAGTTCAACTTGTCATCCTGAGCGTAGTCGAAGGATCCCGAGCGACTCGATATTGATTTTTAAACGGGGGTGTGATTGTGAAGAGTAAACTGATTTTGATTGCCGCAGTGGGCTTGGCCTGTGGAGCCGCAAATGCCCAAACCAAGGTCGTCGTGGACCCGGGCAAAAGATACCAGCAATTTGAGGGCTGGGGCACTAGCCTTTGCTGGTGGGCAGAGCTCGTCGGCGGTTGGAGCGAATCGAATTACTCGAAACTTTTGGACGTTATCGCAGACCCGGATTCCGGCCTCGGCTACAACATTTTCCGTTACAACATTGGCGGTGGCGACCAGCCTGGCCATAACCACTTGACTAAGGGCGATGGGGGAGCGGCTGTTCCCGGTTACAAGCCGACCGAAAAGGGCGATTACGACTGGACCGCCGACCCGAACCAGCGCAATGTGCTCTTTGGACTCGCCAAGAGAATCAAGAACCCCATTTTCGAAGCATTCTCGAATTCCCCGCCGTGGTGGATGACGAACAGCGGTTGCGTATCGGGCGGCGTGAACGGAGCCGACAACCTCAAGTCCGATTACTTTGACGATTTTGCCGATTACCTTTCCGAAGTCGCAAAGCATTTTAGGGAGGAATGGGGAATCACGTTCCGCACGATTGAACCGTTTAACGAACCGAGCGCCGGCTGGTGGAAGGCGAACGGCGACCAGGAAGGTTGCGGTTTCAAGAACAAGCAATCCGAAATGATCGTAGAACTCGGCAAGGCGCTCAAGAAAAAGGGACTGTTCCCGGAAACATCGGTCAGTGCGGCCGACGAATCGAACATTGGCGATGCTTTGAGCCGCTTTAACAGCTACAGCGCCGAAGCCCGCTCGTACATGTTCCAGGTGAACACGCATAGCTATTCGGGCTATGACTCCCGCGGCAAACTTTACAATGCGGCCTTCGCCGCCGACAAGCGTGTTTGGCAGTCCGAATCCGGACCGCTCCACCGCAGTGGCGACCTCGACATTACGCTTTGGATGGCGGACGTCATTTTACATGACCTCCGCGACATGCATGCAAGCGCTTGGGTCGATTGGCAGCTTTCGGACCCCGCCGAAAACTGGCGCACCATCGTGGCAGACCACAAGAAGCAGACTTTCTCGTATGCCCCGCGTTTTTACATGCACGCCACGTTCAGCCGCGCGATCCGCCCGGGTTCTCGCTTTATCGATAGCGACAACAGTAACACGCTCGCCGCCATCCGCGAAGACGGCTCGCTTGTGCTTGTCGCCTTGAACACAGGCTCTAGCGATGCGAAATACACATTCGACTTGAGCAAGTTCGAATCTATCGGCAACAAGGTCAAGGTCCACCGCTTTACGCTCCCGGCAGCGCTCAAGGTAGACTCGGACATCAGCGTCTCGGGCAAGTCCTTTACCGTCACGGCTGCGGCCCAATCCATCGTAACGATGGTCATTGAAAACGCAACCGGCGGCGTCTGCGTTCCAAGCGAAATCATTCCTTACGCCAAAATCCATGACGGCGGCTGGAACGAAACGACCGAAGTCAAAGTGAACCCCGGCGATTCGCTTGTGATTGGCCCGCACCCGTATGATGGCGGACGCTGGACTTGGAAGGGCCCGAACGACTTCTACTACTTGGGCCGCGAAGTCCGCTTCAAGGACATGCAATGGCAAAGCAGTGGCGTCTATACGGGAACGTATGTGAACCCGTACGGTTGCGAAAGTTCTGTAAAAATCAAGGTCATTGTTGACGATCCCGCACACCCGTACGTTGAGCCGGTTGATCCAGATACCGGAACGACAAAGCTCCTTCCGCAAATCGCCTCAAGCATCCAGCAGAACATCTTGGTCAAAAAGAGCGGGGGAGACTTGCTGATTTCAGCACCGAGCCAAACTCTGCAACTCTCGATTTACGACCTGCAAGGAACGCTCATGATGCGTAGGCAAATCAACGGAACCGCAACGATTCCTGTTGAGCAGTTCTCGCAAAAGCCCTACATCGTGAAAATCAACAGTGCCGGAAATAAAGTTTATCAGAAAATTTTTAACCCTTAATATTATAAAAGCTCCCGCAAAGGGAGCTTTTTTGTGCAATATTCTATTCCTTATTAGGAATCAAAGCTTGCGGAAATCCTGAATACCAGGATTCAGAATCATAATTATAAGCATCAAAGCCGCCCGTTCTCCCGAAGCCCCAATAATGGAATGACATACCGTTATCAATCGCTGCTTGAGCTGTCATTTGAGCCCATTCCGCCTTGTCTTCGTTGCTGGGAGCCGAATTTATGCATGCCATTGAAGGTTCGCCTCCGGCAACTCCAAATTCACCCATATTCAAAGGGATATGGTCTTTTCCGTTCACATCAGGGTATAGCATTTTTGCAAGATTGGCATAATACTTCATATCCTTGGCTGCTGTATTCGCTTTAGCTTTATCTCCAATACATTTATAGCCATGTCCCTGATGCGTGTACGCGTAGGGTTCATAATAGTGTCCGCTATAAATGACATTTCCTTCGTTTACGTTTACTGGCAAATGTAATATGGAGAGTTCTGCAAACTTCGATGCATGATATGATTCGAACATAATCGTTTTGCCGGGGGCAGCTTCGCGGATTACGGTGTAGGCATCGTTCATCAATTCATCGACTAAAGTTGCATTTGGAATAATTGGTTCATTAAGAATTTCTAGAACCACCATGTTGTCCGGGAATGAATTCAATGCTGTGGCCACCTGTGCCCACAAGCCAAGGAAGTGAGCCTTTTCAGCTTCGAATTTTGCCGGGATGTAATCGCAATTTGGGTTGTCTTCAGGCGTGTTGTCATAGCCCGGAGCCTTTTGGCCACCATGGCAGTTGAGTTCATTGTAATGATGGAAGTTCACGACAACGGCAAGTCCTTGTTCTATGGCAAGCTGAATATCTTCCATGACACCTTGCAAACGACTCGGGTCTACAGTATGCGTTGTGTAGTCAGAGTTCTTTTGCCACCGCACTGGGATACGTACAGAATTGAAACCGGCTTCTTTAATTATCGCAAAGTCTGTATCGCGAATAGGATTCGACCACCCAGCATCATCAAGTCCATCGGATTCCCAAGAGTTACCCAAGTTAATCCCACGTCCTAGACGAGCGTTCATGATGCGACCTTTTGAGTAATCTGCCGGAGAGGATGATATATTTTTTATGGCTGTAGACTCTTCTGCTGTAGCCTCTCTCCATTTTCCATTTTCGAATATATAAATGTTTCCGGTTTCGCTACCTTTTTTGAAAGACCATTCCGTGGTATCTTTCCACAATTCTACATGATCTCTTTCAGAATCTTTTGCTTCGACCCAAGTTTTATTCTTGCATTTAAACACTATTTGTGAGTTTGAACTTTGTTTGTTAGAATTTTTCTGAATATCGCCATTGTGCAAGCTATCACATGTTCCAAGTCCATAATTTTTCATCCAATAGCTAGATATGAATTTCTCGAAACTAGGCACGTTCCCCAACTTCCAAGATTCAATATTATTTCGAATGTTTTTCAAATCTGCGGAAAAGGCCCAGTCTGCAATTTCTGTCTGGGCTGTAGAATTGTCCCATTTTCCGTCTTCTTCAAAGTCATTTGCAATTTTACTTAGGATATCCGTAAAATCGGCTTCATTCAAATCATGCAGTAACAAGATACTGATGGCAAGTAATGCAGCATCGCCATCGTTTGAATGAAATATGTCAAGGTCTTCGGATGGTTTGAAATCACCTGAAATTCCAAAGTTTTTAAACAATTCAGTTTCAGCTTGTTTTTTCGCATCGGCAACAGAGCTTCCATTTGAGACCAAATTGTAAATGCGCTTTCTTATCAAGTGTGTAAGCACATTGATGTTGACTTTTTCTCGTTGGCTGAGATCTGTAAGTGCATTTAAGGTAATTGTTCCAGACGATTTTTCCCCGGTTATTTCATTCCGGAAATATCCTGTAGCCTCTAATAAAGCATAAGGCGAAACTAATGATACACTAGAAATGACAAATTCGCCATTGTCTTTTGAAATATCGCCTTTAAAACTCTTTCCTGTTTGAGCTAAAGATTCACCATCGAGTTCTTGTAGAGTAACGCTTGTTCCTGTAACAAAAGGACCCTTTTGCGAATATCCACTAATAGTTTTTTTCTCAATAGAATTTACAGCGGGATTATTCGTGTTCGTGCTAGAATCATCGCCACAAGATGTCATCAAAGCCATGAGAAAAGCAAAGGATAAAGCCATCTTGATTTTTGCACAGATACTTTTTGTAGACATGGAATAAACCTCTTTTCTGTTTTTATTATCCTTTAAAAATATAATATATTATTAAAAAAACGCCCCGATTTTATTCGGAGTGCTTTATCTAACGCGCGTTGTGCAGTTTCCGGGCAATCTTCTTACACTTCGCAACCTCGTGCGAAGAAAGACCTTCTCCATTGAGCGTTCCGCTCTTTTGAATAACGCTGTTGATCTTGAATCCGCTCCAGCAAAGAACTTCCTTGAGCGCACACACAGTTCCTAAAGACTGCTTGAAAATCAAGTTGAACGGCCATCGTGTGGAACATGTCGTCACAAGCACAGCCTTCTTGCCGCTCAAAAGCGGGCGAGGGACACCTTGTTCGCTGTGGTCCATAAAACCGTAAACCCATCGATCAAAAAGCGTCTTGAGTTGCCCCGTCATGTTTCCCCAATAGCATGGCGAACCCACAATCAAACCATCACATTGCTGCACCAATCGCAAAATCACCTTGGCATCATCTTCCGGCATCACGCAGTCATGAGCGCTACGGCACTTCATACAGCCAATGCACGGGTGGAATTGCAATTTACAGACATCGACATAATGCACCTCGTCGCCATTAGCCAACAGTTCATTGCGCATCACACACAACATCTGGCTGATATTGCCGTTACTGCGCGGGCTAGCGTTCAAGATGACAACCTTCTTCATAATTTCTCCTAGACATTCATATCTTGTTCATGAATGTAACACCCAAACAGTGAAAAAATGTCACTTTTTTAGTAAGTCATATATCATTTCTAAAAAAAATAAAAACATACAACTCAAAAAAAATTCCCCGAAATTTGCGAAAAAACGCAAAATCGAGTATATATTATTCAAAAAGCCTCCGATAAAAGGGTATGGAATTAGGGGAAACCTGGAGGGAACCTTTGATAAATTTTAAAGCGCCAGAACTTTCGGATATGTTTGCCGCAATGCGTGCGGTCGCCGATTCAGGGTACATCGGTAGCGATGCCGGTTTTGCGAACATTTACCTTTTACGCAAAAAATACGACACCTTGTTGGCCTTGCAAGATGGTTTTCTCTTTCGCTATTATAACGGAGAGGGGAGCCGTCGGGGCTATGCGTTCCCGCTCGGAGCGGACGACCCGCGAAATGCGCTGGACCAAATCGTCAAAGACGCCCAGGAATCTGGCCGACCGTTGGAATTTTGCCTTATAGACGAACCTCGCGCACAAATTCTTGCCGAACATTTCGGTACATCGACTGTAAATTTCGAGCACAATCGCGGCGACAGCGACTACATTTATTCCGCCGAAAGTCTCGCAAGCCTTTCGGGGAACAACTATCGCAAAAAACGCAATCACATTTCAAAGTTCAGTCGCACTTACGCCAATTTTGAACTGCGATCAATCACTCGCGAAAATGCCGCCGAAGCGCTAGAAATCGAGAAATCTTGGCTGAACGCAGGCATAGCTGGGGAGCCTTGTAAACCGACATGCGAATGCGAACATTACGCTTGGATCGAATACTCCGAAGACGAAAAATCGCGCTTGATGGAATTCTGCGCCATCGAAGAAGCTCTGCAACATTTCGATGAGCTCGGATTCAAGGGAGGCTTGCTTTATGTCGAAGAAAAACCGGTCGGAATGACGCTGGCTTCGGAAATCACGCCCGGCGTGTGGGACATCCATTTCGAGAAAGTCATTGGCGAATACGCAGTCAATGGCGGTTATGCGGTCATCAACAAGCTGTTCGCCGAAACGCTTACAGAAGCGAGGCTCCTCAACCGCGAAGAGGACGTGAACATCGAAGGCCTCCGCAAGGCAAAGCTTTCGTACTACCCGCTAATTATTTTGGACAAATGCCACGCAACGGTTAAGAACAATGCTCTCTAAGATTTTATCCAAAGGCTCCTGTGCCGCTTGCAAGTTCTGCTGTTCGTTCCGACGGCAGAGCCTTTGGGAAACGCCGCTTTTCCCGCCCGAAGTTGCAGCAAAATTGAGCCGCGAGAACGAATACGGCGTAGTGGGGGAGTTCGCGCCCGTACAAGATGCACACGAAGTGCAAAATGCGTACCGATTAGTTCTTGAAAACAACTACCGCACCGACGACCCCGAAGAAGAAGTCCCATGCACGTTCCTGGATCCGCAAAAAGGTTGCATCTTGAAGGGCGAAGACAAACCTTTTGATTGTAGTATTTGGCCGCTCCGCATCATGAACAAAGACGGAAAACTCGTCATTGCGCTCACGCCGACGTGTTCTGCAATCGGAGAAGTTCCAAGCCAAGCGCTTGTGGAACTTGTGCAGAATGGCCTCGGCGAAAAAATTTTCGAGTACGCCAAAACACACCCGTACATCATCAAGGAATATAAGGAAGGGTTTCCGATTATTCTGTAATGAAACGCTATAAAGCAAAAACTCTTGGGGAATTCCCAAGAGTTTAAAGTTTTTGTCGTAAGTACGATTTGACGGTATCGTCAAGACTTAACTGGATCCATCACCCCTTCAGGGTTCTGGATGACAACGCAAACTTGTCATGCCCGCGCAGGCGGGCATCTCCATTTCTACTTGAACAGATTCTTCATCTTTTCGAGGAAACTTTCTTCTTGAGCTGTTTCCTTGTCGTGACGGAGATCGGCAAGCTTCTGGTAGAGTTCCTTCTCTTCGCGAGAGATATCCTTCGGAATATCGACGCCAATCTGGACGTAGAGACTTCCGCGGTCCCCCTGCTTCTTGAGCGGCCACAAGCCCTGGGCACGCAGACGGAGAACGCTACCGGCCTGAGTACCGGCGGCAATCTTGATTTGGATTTCGTCACCGCTGATGGTCGGAATGCGCTGCGTACCGCCAAGCACCAGCTTATGTACCGGCACCTTGACTTCACAATGCAAGTCGTCGCCTTCACGAGTGAAGAAATCGTCCGGCTTTTCGGCAATCACAACGAGCAAGTCGCCGCAAGCACCGCCACGCGGACCGCAGTTGCCTTCGCCACGGAGGTTCAGGTACTGGCCTTCGCTCACGCCGGCCGGAATCTTGATGGAA
>Ga0265299_10001531_pt1 | contig 26221 bp, 32 predicted proteins | sample AusTroGonzalo_MG_4_FD_193485 | JGI IMG/M metagenome (GOLD analysis project Ga0265299, IMG submission 193485) | Bovine rumen microbial communities from tropical cattle in Woodstock, Queensland, Australia - Gonzalo_02 | ecosystem: Host-associated > Mammals > Digestive system > Stomach > Rumen ... | reverse complement strand
CGAACTTCAAGATTAACAGCATAAATATACAGACAAAGGAGAAGAATCATGCTCAACAGAATCGTACTTATGGGTCGTCTGACCCGTGACCCGGAGCTGCGGCAGACACAGAGCGGCACGCCGGTGGCGTCGTTCACGCTGGCCTGTGACCGTGACTTTAAGGACAAGGCCACCGGCGAGAAGCAGACGGATTTCATTGTCGTGGTTGTCTGGCGCAATACGGCGGAATACGTGGCCAAGTACTTTACCAAGGGCCGGTTGGCCATTGCGGAGGGACGGCTCCAGATCCTGGAGTGGACCGACAAGGAGGGCCACAAGCGGCGGAGCGCCGAGGTCGTGGCGGACAACGTGTACTTTGGGGACAGCAAGAGAGAAGACACGGTGCAGGCTGGACCGATGCAGGAACTGAAAGAGCCAGATGGAGACTTGCCGTTCTGAGTGGCGGAGGTGTGACCGTGGAAGGATTTACGTTCTGGCGAGGGTATCTGAACACCATTAAAATCGCGTCTCCGGAGGACGTGAAGTCCGTCCTGATCGCCATGGGCGAGTATGTCCTTGACGACCAGGAACCGGAGCTTGACGGCACGGCCGCGATCATATTTGAGGCGTTTCGCGCCAATCTTGACAAGTCAAAAAAACGAGCAACCGCAGGGAAAACAGGCGGTGAGAAAGCAAACGCAAGCAAAACGAAGCAAACTAAATCAAACGCAAGCAAACGCAAGCAAACGGAAGCAAATGAGAAAAACCGTGAAGCAATAATAACAAATAACAAAAAACAAAAAACAAATAACAAAGAACAAACACCAAATAGCGGGGGGTACGGGGGGATGCCTTCGGCACCCGGCACGGCGTTGGAGGTGTTTGCCGAGTTTGCTGGAGAGAATGCCGACCTCATGTCAGCCCTCCGGGGGTTTGCGGAGATGAGGCAGAAGATCAAGAAACCGCTCACGCCCAGGGCGGCGCAGATGATCGTGAACGGATTGACCAAGATCACCGCCGACCCCGGAGAACAGGCCGCCATCCTGGACCAGTCCACGGTTCATGGCTGGCAGACGGTGTACCCTCTGCACAAGGACGAACCGAAGAAGGCAAAGAACGGTCCGACCATGGAGGCCGTCACGCCGAGGCCATCCAACGCATGGATGGACGACATAGACCCGGAGACGGGTCTGCCGTGGGTGAACGATGGTTAAGATCACGCTATACGGAGATCCCCGGACGAAGAAAAATTCCCAGCGGATCTGCGTGAAGGGGAACGGACAGCGGTTCGTTAAGCCTTCGGCCCAGTACGAGCAGTACGAACGGGACTGCCTCAAGCAGCTATACGGGAAGGCTCTGCACATGACCGGGCCGCTGAACGTGTGCTGTGTGTACTACATGGGCACCCGAAGGAAGGTTGACTTGTGCAACCTACTCGAAGCGACGAACGACATCCTCGTGAAAGCCGGAGTGCTGGAGGATGACAATTCGACGGTGGTGGCCTCGCACGATGGGAGCCGGGTGCTGTACGACAAGGCGAGGCCGAGGGTTGAGATCAGGATCACAGAGATGGAGGAGAGGACATGACTGTATGGATCAATGCGAGAGATAATCTGCCGGACAAATCTGGTCTGTTCCTTGTATACATTCGGGTACCAGACGGTTGGGATCGCGACGAATATGACACCAGTTTCTTGGAAACGGCAAGCTACGACGAGCGGGACGGACTCTGGAGGGTTAACGACAGCGCAGACTTTACGTTCAACGCCTATCTGGAACACGTTGATACGAAAGAAGCCTACTACGTTTCGCACTGGATGCCGATGCCGGAACCGCCGGATCTGGAGGGAGAGACGTTATGAGCAGATACATCAACCTTGAGGACCTTGTAATTGCGTATAGTGGCCACACACCAGATGATGAGTTTTCGCAAGGCGTGGATTTTGTGTTGGACAAGATTTACTCGATGGGAAAAGCAGACGTGCGGCCTGTGGTTCGTGGAAAATGGGAACTCGATAACGATGGCCTACCAGTTTGTTCTGTATGCGGCGAAATTGCTTTGCAACGGGTTTTTGTCAAGGTTCCGCAACTGATTAATGATACGCGGATGGTCAAATCGAACTTCTGCCCGGACTGCGGCGCTGACCTGCGGAAGGAGGACGAAGATGCAGGAAGATGTCATGACTGAACTGAAGCCGTGCCCCGGAGACGGGGCAAAGCTGAGAGTGAGGCGCACAGGGCTGGACCTGTTTGCGTGGATTGAAGCGATTGTTGGTGAGAAAACAATGCTGACGGCGCATCTCCTGTCGGAAGTCGCGGTGCAGATTACACTACGGCGTGAGGAACTTGGTATGACCCAGCGGGAATTTGCGGACAAGATGGGCGTAAGCGCAAAGACCGTAAAACGATGGGAAGACGGTGCCTGCGACTTTAAGCTGTCCACACTGGCTCATCTCATGTACGAAATAGGAGTGCCCGATTTGCAATCCTTGGTGAGAACAGAGGAGGACAAAGGATGAAACGAATTATCACGGCGGTGGTCGCCGTTATCATGGCGCTGACCATCGGTTCCACGGCAGGAGCCTACTTGCTGGAGCCGCAGATCAACCGCCAGATTGCTGCCCACACGGTGGCAGAGACGGCCCGGAGCGTGGGCTATGCCGAGACCAGCGCAATCATCCAGACGGCACAGGCCGATTGGTGGGCGGCACAGAGCGAGATCGAAAGCCAGCTTGATTTGCTCACAAGGGTGGTCTGGTTTGAGGCTGGGTCGAATTGGATAAGCGACCGCCAGCAGCAGCTTGTGGCGGCGGTGGTCTGCAACAGGGTTGCCGACAGTAGGTTCCCCGGAACGCTTAAAGGCGTGGTATACCAAAGCGGGCAGTATAGTTGCTCTGGGCGGCTGTACAGTATCAGCGCCAGCGCAATCCCTGCGAGGGTGAGAGCCAACGCAAGGGCGGCGGCGTATGGACAGGTGGAATGTCCGGCTAATGTGGTCTTTCAAGCCGGGTTCCGACAGGGCCGGGGCGTGTATGAGAAGGGGTACAACACCTACTTCTGCTACGGGTGAAGAAGGGAGAAAAGATAATGGATAAGAAGTACATCATTCGGTGCGACAGAGCGGGCGTTTTTTTCGCCAGCATCAAAGAACGTAGAGGAGACGAGGCAGACCTGACGGATTGTAGAAGACTGTGGTACTGGTCAGGAGCGGCAAGTCTGTCGCAGTTGGCAGTGGATGGCGTCACAGATCCAGAAGACTGCAAATTCACGGTAACGGTGCCGGAAATGACAGTAATGGGGGTTATCGAGATTATTCCCTGCACGCAAGAAGCCGTTGAGAGCATCGACGGGGTGAGAGAATGGAAAATGTAACGGGAAAGATTACGGCGTTTCTTTCTACCACATCCAGCTACGGCTCCGGCTCCGGCTACGGCTCCGGCTCCGGCGACGGCTCTGGCTACGGCTACGGCTACGGCTCCGGCGACGGCTCCGGCTACGGCTCCGGCTCCGGCGACGGCTCCGGCTACGGCTACGGCTCTGGCTACGGCTCCGGCTCCGGCTACGGCTCCGGCTCCGGCTCCGGCTCCGGTATTAAAGCGTTTTTTTCGACGCCGGTTTGGGACGTGGACGGAATACAGACGCTAATCTACGCCGTCCACCATGGATTTGCTAAGGGCGCAATCCTTAACGGCGACCTCACGGTGACGCCGTGCTTTATTGCAAAGGGCGGTAACAAATTTGCACACGGCGAGACTTTAAGAGCCGCTGTAGCAGCACTGCAAGATAAGCTGTTTGAGGAGATGCCGACTGGCGAACGGATTTCGGCGTTTCTGGAAGCGCACCCGGACAGAGATGCAAAAGTCCCGGCAAGGGAACTGTGGACGTGGCACAACCGACTGACAGGCTCTTGCGAGATGGGCAGAAACCAGTTTGCCCGTAACCGTGGCATCGAAATCGACAATGACAGTTTTACCCCGATGGAGTTTTGCGAGATGTGCAAGGACGATTACGGTGGGGCAGTTATTAAGGCGCTGATGGCGGCGTATGAGGAGGCATAGACATGGACGATTTATACACCCGGAAGCTCCGGGCGGAGATGGAGGCGGTGCCGGATCAGACGGCGAAGCGCGACGCGGGCAAGATACGGCCGAGCCTGGTGCCACCTGAAGCGATAAGGGCGATTGCGAGGGTGAGAGGCTACGGCATCACCAAATACACCGATCCGGACAACTGGAGGCGGGTGGAGCCGGAGAGGTATGTGGACGCGGCATTGCGGCATATGCTGGACGTGGTGGAGGATATGCACAGCACCGACCCGGAGAGCGGTCTCCTCCACGCGGAGCACGCGCTGACAAATCTTGCGTTCTTGTGTGCGCTGCTCAAGGGGGAAACAAAATGACCTGCTGGCTGTGCGGACGGAACGGGTCACAGGACCCTCTGGACACCCACCACATTTTCGGCGCGGCGAACCGAAAAAAATCTGACAAGATGGGCCTGACGGTGAGGCTGTGCCACAGCAGATGCCATCTTTACGGACCGGAGGCGGTCCACAACAACGCCGAAACAAGGAAGCGGCTCCACGAATACGGACAGCGGAAGGCCATGGAAGAGAACGGGTGGACCGTGGCGGATTTCCGCAGGGAGTTTGGCAAGAATTATCTGGAGGGCGATGTATGAAGATCGCAGTCTACGCAATCGCAAAGAATGAGGAGCAGAACGTAAAGCGGTTCCTGGACTCCGCAAAAGACGCGGACTATATCTGCATCTTGGACACAGGCAGCACGGACGGCACCATGGACGAGATCGCACGGTGGTCGTCCCTGTACCAGCGGGTGTTTGTCACGGCCAGCCAGAGAGAGTATGAACCCTGGTGCTGCGTTGACGAGTACGACGAGATAGGCGCGGGCGGCGGCAGACCCTTCCGGTTCGACGAGGCCCGGAACGAGTCCATGCGGTTGATCCCAACGGACACCGACGTCTGCGTCTGCCTGGATCTGGACGAGGTGCTCTGTCCCGGCTGGCGGGAGGCCATCGAAAGAGTCTGGAACGAGCTGGACACCACCGGGCGGTATGAGTACGTGTGGAACTTCCGGGAGGACGGCAGCGACGGCGTGAAGTTCCTGGGGGAAAAAGTCCACCGATACGGCGGCTGCCGGTGGGTGGGGGCCGTCCACGAGGTGCTGCAGTACGAGGGGGACAGGGTGGATATCCAGATCCCGGGCCTGCGGATCGAGCACCACGCAGACGACAGCAAGAGCAGAGGCAGCTATCTGCCCATGCTGGAGCTGGCGGTACGGGAGAATCCGCAGAACGACAGGAACGTCCATTACCTGGGCCGAGAGTATTACTTCCGGGGCAAATATGCAGACGCGATACAGACGCTGACACGGCATTTGAAGTTGCCCACGGCGACGTGGAACGAGGAGCGTGCAGCCAGTATGCGGTACATCGGTCTGTGCTGTGAGGCTATAGGGCTGCAGGAGGCGGCCGCTGACTGGTATGAGAGAGCCCACGCTGAGGCGCCGGGACAGAGGGAGCCGCTGATCAGTCTGGCAAAACTCAGACTGCGTGAGCACCGGTGGCAGGACGTGGTTGAGTGCTGCAACAGGGCCATCTTTATCCGGGAGCGGCCCATGACGTATATGTCAGACCCCTACGCATGGAACGAGGGGCCGTATGATCTGTCCAGCGTGGCGCTGTGGTATCTGGGCAAAACGGAGAGCGCGAAGGCCTGCTGCATGAAGGCGGTGGAGTATAACCCGGCAGACAAGAGGATCGCAGGGAATTTCAGAATGATGGAGGGATCGTGATGGGTTACGCCAGAAAACACGACGAGATGATGGACTGCACCATGGGAGGGTGCGGGACGCTGTGGTATCCAGGCGCCTGTAAGAGGTGCGGCTTCAACTGGGATGAGGCGGAGCGGCGGAAGAAACTACCGTTGGTGGAAGACGAACGGGACGGCCTGCGTCGGAAGCACGTCGGGAGGCGGTAGCCGTGTTCAGGTTCAAGAGGAGTATACCGCTGCCCTATGTCAGACAGGGGTATATCTACTTCATCTCACGAAAATACAACGAGCTGACACAGCGACAGAGGGAAAGGATCGACGGGCTCTGCGCGGAGGCCGGCGGCGAGTATGCCGCCGCCCTGCTGGAGTTCGTCACCACGGACAAGGGCGAGGTGGCTATCTGCCTGAAGCACCACGTCTCAGACCAGACCCTTCGCCGCTGTGTTCGGCGTTACTATCTGGCGTTCCCGGAGAGGCTGTGAGACGATGAAGATGACAGAACAGGAGAAGGCCCTGGTCAGGTGGGCGGAGGAGCTGGCCGCCACCACCAACGACGCCTTCCTGCCGCTGTTCGGAGACGAGCACCGGTATCTCATCCTGAAGGGCGGCGGCGGCTCCGGCAAGTCCATCTTCGCCGGCAGAAAAATACTGGAGCGTGCCGCCACGGAGGAGGGACACCGGATGCTGGTGGTCCGGAAGGTGGCCAAGACCCTGCGGGAAAGCTGCTTCGAGCAGCTGAAGGCCCAGGCGTATGAATACTACGCCGACGCCGTGGAGTATATCCCCAAGGGAAAGGGCAGCGATATGTACATCCGGATGCGGAACGGATCGGAGATCCTCTTCGCCGGTCTGGACGACGTGGAGAAGCTCAAAAGTATCTACGACATCACCGGGATCTGGATCGAGGAGGCCAGCGAGATCGAGGAGGCGGACTTCAATCAGCTGGACATCCGCCTGCGTACCGACACCCAGTGGTACCTGCAGATGATCCTGACCTTCAACCCCATCTCCATCACCCACTGGCTGAAAAGGCGGTTCTTCGACGAGCGTGATCCGCGAGCATTGACCCATGAGACCACGTACAAGGACAACCGGTTCCTCACCCCGGAGGCCGTGGAGACCCTGGAGAACTTCAAGGACACCGACGAGTACTACTACCAGGTGTATTGCCTGGGCGAGTGGGGCGTGACAGGTAAGACCGTGTTCGACGCCAAGGCCGTCACCCTGAGACTGGTGGAGGCCCGGAAGGAGACACCGGAGCGGGGTATCTTCGACATCACCCTGGCGTCCGACGAGGTGCGGGTGGCAAAGTGGCAATGGACCGAGGACCACACAGGGCCCATCTCCGTGTGGAAGAAGCCGGAGAGCGGAAGGCCCTACGTCATCGGGGCGGACACCGCCGGCGAGGGATCGGACTGGTTCGTGGCCCACGTTCTGGACAACGTCACCGGGGAGCAGGTGGCTGTATTGCGCTGCCGCTACGACGAGGACGTATTCACCCGGCAGCTCTACGCCCTTGGCCTGTGGTACAACGAGGCCCTGATCGGGGTGGAGTGCAATCTCTCCACCTACCCCACCAAGCTGCTGGCCATGATGCACTACCCGAAGCAGTACGTCCGGGAGGCCGAGGACACCTACACCGGCGCCATCCGGAAATCCTACGGGGTACGCACGGACAGGAACACCCGGCCCGTGATGATCTGGGATCTGGTGCGGATCATGCGGGACCACGTACGCTGCGTCCATCACCCGGAGACCCTGGAGGAGATGCTGACCTTCGTCCGCAACGAGGAACAGAGGCCGGAGGCGGAACCCGGCGCCCACGACGACTGCGTCATGTCCCTGGCCATCAGCTACTACATCCGTCCCCAGCAGACCGCCATCATCAAGGCACCGGAGCAGGAGAGCAGAGTGTGGACGCCGGATATGTGGGAGGACTGGCACCGGGCATCCAAGCGTGAGCGAGAATACCTGCTGAAGAAGTGGGGTAGACCAAAGAAGAAATGACCCCAAAATGTTTCAAATATCTGGAGAAAACCGCAACCCTTAGAGCCGCAAGGGATTGCGGTTTTTAATTTGGCAAAAAGTTGGCAGGTGGGCGACGAAAGTTAGGTGTATCCTGTATACAGGAGTGTTGCATTTGCAACAAAACAACGAGAGGAGGATGCCGGATGGGAGCCGGAAGGCCGAAGGGATCGAAGAAGTACACACCGGCGACACTGGCAAAGGCCGTTGACAAATACTTCCTGTCCAGGGGCTGCACGTCCCCGGTGCTGGATGACGAGGGGAACCCGGTCACGACGGACGAAGGCGTGCCCCTGACCAGGACGGTGTACCCCATCGGCATCAGCCTGGAGGATCTGGAGTGCGAGCTGGATATCTCTCCGGACACCTGGGCGAACTACTGCAAGGACCCGAATTTTTCTGAAACGACAACGCGGGTCAAGCTGGAAATGAAGAATTACCTGATCCGGGAAGTGCTGACGCGGGAAGGGAAAGACGTCAAGGGGCCGCAGTTCATCCTGCAGTGCGGCTACGGCATGAACCCGCAGACGAAGACGGAAGTGGAGCTGGGGCCGAGAGCCACGGCGGCGACGGCTGCGGCCAGCCTGCCGCTGGCGGAGAAGCTGGACCTGCTGAAGAAACTGACGGGGAGGATGAGCGATGAGTAAGCTGACCCTGCGAGAGTGGCAGGATCGTTTGACACGGGCGCAGAGCGACTGGGAGGCCGAGCGGGCGCAGATGGATCGGCGGGAGGCCCTATATAGAGGAGATCGTGAGCTCACCCCGATGGTGCCGGCTGATTATAAGCGGGTCGCACCGCATATCCGCAACATCTGCATGGAGCTCATCGAGTCACAGGTGGACTCCAACATACCCGCACCCAAGGTCACCCCCAGGCGGGAGGAGGACGAGAGGCTGGCCGAAATCATCGAGGACATGATCAGAGACGAGCTCGATCGCTTGCCCATGGAGGAAATCAACGACCGCCTGTCGCGCACCGTACCGATCCAGGGCGGCGCGGCGCTGCTGGTCGAATGGGATAACACACAGCGCACCCCGCGCACCGTGGGGGAACTGGTGGTGTCTGCGATTCATCCGAAGCAGCTCATCCCCCAGGACGGTGTGTACTCCGTGGAGGATATGGACTTTATCATCCTGGCGCTGCCCCAGACCAAGGAATACATCAAGAGGCGCTACGGCAAGAATATGGAGCAGGAGAGCGAGGATGAGCCGGAGGTCAGAGGGGCTGACGGAGAGTCCACCGCCGACGATCTGGTCACCCAGTACGTGGCCTATTACCGCAACGAAAAGGGCGGGATCGGGCTCTACTCCTGGGCCGGTGATACCGAGCTCGAGGACCTGCCCGACTACCAAGCCCGGAGACTGCGCAGATGCGCCTCCTGCGGCGCGGCGGAGCAGATGGGGGAGGATGCCACCGCGATCCCCCAGGCACTGCTGGAGGCCCCAGACGGCCCTCTGACAAAGGACAAGCTGCGGGATAGTGACAAGGTCTGCCCCCACTGTGGCGGCACAGAGTGGACGGAGGTCGAGGAGGAGTTTGAAGAAGTATACCTTCCCATCTCCCGCACCGACGGCTCACAGATACCGGGAGCGCGGATGGTAACGGAGGCCACCGGTGATCTGGACCCGTTCGGTACGCCGGTCGTGATGTCCCATCTGGAGCCGACCAAGGTGCCGTTCTATAAGCCGGATATTTACCCCGTGTTGATTATTCGCAACACATCCCAGCACGGCAAGCTGCTGGGCGGATCGGACATCGACGCCATTGCCGACCAGCAGAACACTACGAACAGGATATCGGCCAAGATCATCGACAAGCTGCTCAAATCTGGTAGCTATATGAGCCTGCCGGACGATTGCTCTATAGAGGTATCGGCGGAGGATATGAAGGTGATCAGGCCCCAGACGGCGGCGGCCTCCTCCATGATCCACGTCTACGATCTTCAGGGCGACGTCAGCCAGGATATGGAGTACCTGGCGGAGGTGTACGAAGAGGCCCGGCAGGTGATCGGTATCACCGACTCCTTCCAGGGCAGAAAAGACACCACGGCCACCAGCGGCAAGGCCAAGGAGTTCAGCGCGGCGCAGTCTGCGGGCAGGCTGGAATCAAAGCGCGTGATGAAGAACGCAGCGTGGTCGAATCTATTTGAGGCGATGTTCAAGTTCAAATTGGCATACGCCGACGAACCCCGGCCAGTGCCGGGTGTGGACGCAAACGGTGACCGCACCTATTCCATGTTCAATAAGTATGACTTCCTCGAACAGGACGAGAGCGGCGCGTGGTGGTGGAACGACCTGTTCCTGTTCAGCTGTGACACGTCTGCTCCGCTGGCCAACAACCGGGAGGCCATGTGGCAGGAGTGCAGAATGAACCTGCAGACGGGTGCTTTCGGCGATCCAGCCGCATTGGAGACGCTGATCATCTTCTGGAAGCGGATGGAGCAGCTGCACTATCCCGGCGCCGGTGACACAAGGAAGGTACTGGAGGAACGTCTCCAGCAGCAGATCGAGCAGGCGCAGATGCAGATGGCCATGGAGCAGCAGATGCAGCAGGAGGCCATGGCCCAGCAGGCGGTGGCCCGTGGCGTGGCAGAGGGCGTCAGCGAGGCCCAGCTTAGGGAGGGCGTACTGCCGGACATTCCTGCCGCTGACAGCCCCGTACAGTACCCACAGCGGCCCAGAGAGACCATCAATTCCGAGACCATGATGCCTCAACCAAAGTGATCCAACGCCGAGAGGCTGGATATATCGCACGGGAACGCGGAAAAATCCCAAGTCTGAAATGGAGGTGAACACATGGACGGCAAGAAGTTCGCGCCGTATGCGGGAAAGATCAGCAACAGCGGCGCACAGTCTGTCGAAGCCCCTCTGAAGAAGCAGGCCAACAAGGGCAATGCGTCCGTGAAGAAGGGCACCGATCTCCGGGCCGGTAAGTAAGGCCCACGATTTCGCATGGGAACAGCGGAAAAATCCCGACTATGACAGGAGGATAAATGCCTGACATTGATTACTACAAGGCTCTGGGAATGGAATCCCCGGAGGAAGCGGGCAGTCAGCCCGGAGCCGAGCCGGAAAAGGTGGAGGCCGAAAGTGACCCTGAAAAAGAGCCGGAGGTCGAAACGGAAGAAGTAGAGGCGGAAACGGGAGTAAAAGCTGATGCGGAAGACGAGGAGACCCCGGAGCCTGCACAGGACGGCGAGCCTGCCGTGGACGAGCATCAGAAGAGAAAGCAGTCCAAAAAGGAGAACGCCAAGTACGCTGCCGCCCGGAGGAAGGCGGAGATGGACGAGGCGATCCGCAAGGCGGTGCAGGCAGAACGAGAGCGGGCGAAGGCAGAGCAGGACGCTCTGATCGCAGGCGCTCATTTAGACAACCCCTACACCGGGGAACCGGTACGGAATCGCGAGGAGTTTGAAGCGTGGCAGGCGCGGCACCGTGAGGAACAGCGCAAGGAGATGCAGGCCAGAGCCGGATTGACCGACGAAGACATGGCCGAATTCATCTCACATTTGCCGGAGGTAGAGCAGGCCCGCGAAGCCCGACAGAGGGCCGAGCAGGTACTGGATCAGACCAGGCAGGAGCGCACCGCTGCGCTCATTGAGGGCGAGCTTGCCAAGATCCGTGAGTACGACGCCAGTGTGCAGAGCCTTGACGATATCGAGAAGACAGCGGAGAATCCACAGATCCTGGATATGGTGCAGAGAGGATACAGTCTCTCTGACGCATGGCTCCTGACTCACTACTCTGAAGTCATCAAGGCCCAGACACAGGCCGCCAGACAGGCCGCCGTTGCCACAGCGAGGAGCAAGGACCACCTGAGTGCCACCAAGAGCAGGGGCACGACGGGCATGGAATCCGTGCCCCACGACGTTCGCGAGATGTACAAGGTCATGAATCCCGGTATCTCCGATGACGAGATCACCAAGGATTACAACCGATATTTAAGAAAATAAGGCCGCCAAGAGCGGCCGGAAGGGAGCAAAAACAGAAATGGCTTTTCTTATCCATAGTGTGGAGCATGGCCGCGTTCCCGCCTGGGAATATCTTCCCTGCTCCGCTATTACCCCCAAGGTCGGCATGGCGATGACCCAGACCAGCGGAAATCTTGCCGTTGCCACCGGCACCACCAAGCCCACCTACATCTGTATGTGTGAGCGCAGCGCCGCCGTAACGGCCGGCGAAATCATTCCGGTGATCCGGGTCAACGAGGACATTATCTTTGAGACGACCTTCTCCGCTTCTGCGTCCAGCATCAAGCTGGGCGACAAGGTGACCCTGCACGCCAGCAGCGGCCTGCAGGTGACCGCCACTACTTCCAGCGGTGTGGCAGAGGTCGTGGGCATGGACGGCACGGCGTCGGGCGATACGGTCCGCGTCAGATTTTCCTGATTGAGGAGGTGACACAGAATGGCTAATATTACTTTCGCTGAGGGCTCCGGGCTGAATGACAGCATCTTTGGCAAGTCCCAGGCCCCTATCCGTATGTTCCTTGAAAAGCGCGGCGAAGCGTTTGAGCAGATGTCCATGATCCCGAAGCTGTTTGGGGTGTCTCCCTCCACTCACTGGGGCGAGAAATTCACCAGCATGACCGCTATGGACGGCTTCAAGCCTGTGGGCGAGCTGGGCTCTCATCCGGTGGACGGAATGCAGGAAAGCTACAGCAAGTTCCTGGAGCACATGGTCTGGAAGGACTCTTTCAGCCTGTCCCGTGAGATCATCGACGACGGCAAGATCATCGACCTGAAGAAGAAGCCCCTGGGCTTTGTGGCCGGTTACTACCGGACCAGAGAGAGATTCGCCGCGGCCCTGCTGGGCGGCGCCGTGCGTGAGCAGACCAGCATCGACTTCAGCGGCAAGAAGTTCGACACCACGTCCGCCGACAATGTGTGCCTGTTCGCCACCAACCATCCCAGCAAGCTGAACAAGGGCACCCAGAGCAACAAGTTCGCCGACGCATTCAGCAACGACGCCCTTGCGGCCATGGAATGCAAGATGCAGGACTTCCGGGGCGACAACGCCGAGGTGCTGGACATCACTCCGGACACCATCGTGATCCCCAACATTTACACGCTGAAGCAGGCCGTGTTCGCCGCTATCGGCGCCGACAAGGAGCCGGAGACCGCCAACAACGGCTACAACTACAACTTTGGCCGCTGGAACGTCATTGTGTGGCCGTACCTGAATCAGTTCATCACCAGCGGAACCAGCCCCTGGCTGCTGATCGACAGCCGCTACAACGACGAGTACGGCGGCGGCATCTGGCTGGACCGCACCAATCTGGAGATCAAGTCCAGCCTGGACGAGGACACCGACGCCAACGTCTGGAGAGGCTACGCCAGATTCATCGCCGGTTTCAACGACTGGCGGTTCGCCGCTGTTGGCGGTGTGTCCGGTGCTACCCAGCTGATCTCCGCGTAAGGAGGTCAGGCCATGAAATACACCAAGTTCACCGGCCTGCAGGCTGACCAGGTCAAGGGCGGCGTCGCCGGGGCTGTGGCGCTGACCAAAAGTGCCAGCTATTCCCTGACCGCAGCCGAGAAGGCCGCGCCTGCCGTGATCGTCACCATGAGCGCCGCCAGCAAGGTCCTGACTCTGGGCCTGGCGGACGGCCAGATGATGGTGGTTGTCAACGCCGGCGCCACCAACGCCTTCACGGTGAAGAACGTGTCCGGGGACACCGGCACGTCACTGGCTGCCAACGCCAGCAAGGCACTGCTGGTCATCGGCAATTCCACCGCCAACGCCAGCACGGTCATCGCGCTGAACTAATCCTATCAGGGACGCCACACAGCGGGGCGCAACAATGCCCGAAGTGCGTGTGGCGTCCCTTCTCACATAAGGGGGTGCCGCCTATGGAGGCGACGATACTTGCAGTGGTGGTGGCCTGCTTAGGCTCCACCGGACTGTTCACGCTGGTGGGACAGATCATCCACAACCGGCGTGAGAAATCAGATAAAAAAGACACGCTGCGGAAGGAAGTGGCGGACATCCAGAAGACCGTCAGGCGGCTGGAGAAGGACGGGTGCCGGACACAGCTGCTGGTGATGATGCGGGACTACCCACTGGAACGGGCGGAGATAATGGCGTTGGGAGAGCATTACTTCGCTGACCTGGACGGCAACTGGTATATGTCAAGCATCTTCTCCGCGTGGCTGAAGGAGAACGGCATCGCTGTTCCGGACTGGTTCAAGGAGGACAAGAAATGACAGTTAAAGAGCTTCTGGACCAGGTCAAGGCGCTGCGGGCGAACACCTTCAGCGACGACCAGCTGATGACCTGGCTCAACGAGGTGGAGGGGCACATCCAGACGGAGGTGTTCCTGGCGCCTATCGAGGTGTGCTTTGAGCACCGGCTGGCCGCTACCATCACCGGCGCGGCCGTGTCCTTCCCGGACAGGCAGACGATGCTCCTGCGGGAGGATCTGGGCTTCGCGCCCTGCGGGACGGTGACAATCTCAGGGCTCACGGGGTACGCGTCCAACAACGGGGGTCCCTACACGGTGCAGGCCGTCAGCGACGACGGCCTGACGGTGGTGTTCAAGGACAACACCTTCGCCCAGACCGGGGACACGGCGGACACCGGCACCCTGGTCTGGAACGGGAACGGGGTCAAGCTGCTGGCGCTGCCGCCCCACGACAAGCTGTACCGTCCGTATCTCCTGGCGCAAATCGCCTTTGCCCAGGAGGAATGGGACGGCTACCAGAACTACATGGCAATGTACAACGAGTTCATGCACGAATACAAGATATGGTTCGCACGGGAATACAGACCGGCGGACAGAAGAAGGAGGTACTGGCGTGGCAACTGGATACTATGAGGACAGACCCTGGGGCGAGCTGCCGCCTCCGCCTGTCGCGCCGCCGCCCTACTACTGCAAGCGGCTGCGAGGATACCGGGGCAGCATGGGCGCGAAGGGCCCCACAGGCCCGGAAGGCCCAACGGGGCCCACGGGAAGCACGGGGCCGCTTGGCCCCACAGGACCGGCAGGCCCGGTGGATACGCTTGCCTACGACAGCGCGGTATCCATCTCACCGGCCGCTGAGGGCGAGGTAGATTACAACAACTACAAATCGGCAGGGTTCTACAAGGTGACGAACAGCACATACGCCGGAAGAATCGCAAACTGCCCCACCACGCTTGGGCACAGGTTCTTTGTGATGACCACGACAGCGTCCGGCCGTATAATCCAGATCGTGCTGGTCAACAACGCTGCCGGCGGATTTTTCCTGCGCTTTTTCGATGGAACAAACTGGAGCGACTGGCACAAGGTGGCTTACACATCCGATATAGAAGATATGGACTACGCAGTGTACTCCAACAACGCGAAACTGACTACGCTGACGTCCGGCACCGACTACGACGACATCGATACCGTCGGCAGCTATCAGGTGGTTAACGCCACTTCGGCGGCGTCAATGCTCAACTGCCCCACGTCAAGTGCCCACAGGCTGTACGTGACAAACCTCTATAATGGCTCCAGTTACACATGGCAGATCGTGGTGGATTCCGACCGCGCCATGACGCGATATGTGCGGCGTAAACGAGCCGGCGTGTGGACGGCGTGGGAGGCCTACTGCAGCTACCAGGACGCGGCGTTCCCGGTCTACAACCAGTATAGCAGCACGTTCCCCCTGAACGTGGGGCGCATCAAGCACGGCGGCACGGTAATGTATGACACGCTGCCATATCAGAACAACACATTAGGCACCACGGATTACTACGCGAAAGATACCGACATACCCGGCGTGATCTACTCCAGCGTGTGGCGTGACGGATTGGACGTGTACAGGAACTTGACGCTGGAGACCTACTACAGCGCACTGGCGAACCCCGCCTCTGTCATGTACACCAAAGATTACACGGACAAGCTCGTTTCCAACGCTCATGCCTGGTACGGCGGAGTGTGCTCCACTTACGTGACCGCCACGATGGGATTCCGCACATACAAGACCACGTCGATAATCGAGGAGTATATCGCACCCAAGAACATGGACAGCGTCTACGACATCGAAATCGGGGATATGCTGCTGATGGACGGCCACATCGCGTTTGTCAGTAACCTGTACGTGAACGAGGACGGCGCCCTTAGCGGCGTGTGCGTCAGTCAGGAAACCGGCTCCATGTTCAGAACGGACATCGTAAAAATCGAGGAATTTCAGGATTATTTGGACAAGCATGGCTATACCGTGATGGTGCCCATTTCGCCTATCGCGGAGTACCCGGTTCTGGGGAAACCGGAGTTCAACCCGGAGATCATCTACGAACGCGGAAACAACACTTACGTCACGGAGGACGAAGTGGACGACGAGGGCGCCTGGTTCTATATCCCCAACGCCGATACGGTGCTGGTGTCCAAGGACGGAGGGACTCCGACGTCCGTCACGCTGGCGCAGGTGCCCAGTAAGACGGTGAACGACGTCACAGTGTACGATCTGTCCGGCGCCCTCAGCGGCGTGGGAGAGTACGCGTTCACGGTCCCGGACGACGACACGAAGCCCTGCCGCGTGAAGGTCATCGACGTTGGCACCGCGTCGCTGTCCGGCAACATCCTGACCCTGTCCGGCTGGAGCGGCTGCGTGCCTTACAACTACTACGTTGTCAGGGAAATCCCGGCTGAAGAAGGATCACAGAAGACTATGAACCCGACAGAAGGGTATATGTGTACATACACCGGTGACTCCGGCGAAATCGATGTGCCGACAGGCGTCAGCAGCATGACCGTCGAGATCCCCAACAGCTATATCTCCAGCCTGACCCGGTACAAGATATGGCTGGAGTACGAGACCGGGTGCGGACTAAAACAGGCGTTTTCCAATCTCGTTGTCGTGTCATAAGAAAGGAGAAAAGAAATGTCATACACATGGAAACGCAAGCTGACCAGCCGGAAGCTCTGGCTGGCGGTTGCCGGTCTTGTGAGCGGCATCATCCTGGCGTTTGGGTATGATGAATCCACGGCGGCCACCGTCAGCGGGATGATCCTGCAGGCCGCGGCGGTGCTGGGGTATCTGCTGGCTGAGGGCCTGACGGACGCCGCCTATGCGGAGGTGCCGAAGGATGAGTGACATCATCACGATGAACTTAGCGAACTCTGGGAACTACGGAGCGGCCCGTCGCTACGACGCAATCAAGTATATTGTCATCCATTACACGGGCAACGACGGCGACACGGCGGTGGCAAACGGAAATTATTTTGCCAGAAATGTCCTGCAGACCAGTGCCCATTATTTTGTGGACAGCGTCAGGGTCATACAGTCCGTCCCGGATAACCGCATCGCATGGCACTGCGGCGGAAAGCAATATTTTCACCCAGAGTGCCGAAACAGTAACAGCATCGGCGTAGAGTTGTGCGACGACAAGCGGGACGGCACGGTATACCCCAGCAAAGCGACCATTGACAGGGCGCTGGAATTAGTTCAGGCGCTTATGCAGAAGTATAACATTCCACCGGAGCGTGTGGTCCGTCATTGGGACGTTACCCACAAGTTGTGTCCCGCGTATTGGTGCGGATCTCCATCAAAGGACGCCCTGTGGCGGTCCGCATTTTGGAGCAAGCTGAAAAAGCCGAAGGAGGAACAAAAAGTGACCTACGAGGATTTCAAGGCCTTTATGATCAAGTATGAAGCAGAAACGCGAGAGCAGAAGGCTGACAGCTACGCCGCCGAAGCCTGCCGGAAGGGCGTGCAGAAGGGTATCTTCAGCGACGGCAACGGCGACGGCAGTGTGGACGCCCCGCAGGCGTATCTGAAGCGGCAGGAGTTCGTCGCCGTCCTGGACAGGATGGGACTGCTTGACTGAAAGGAGAGAGAGACATGGCATATACGATCATCAAAAAAGAGCCGGGCTTCGACCCGACCAACGGCGATTATATCGAGTATCTGTGCGAGAGTTCTTCGGACATCTCCGACCTGCCCACTTCCCCGGCAAACGGCGGTCCGAGGCCGGGGAGCATGGCGCTGATCGAGACGGACGCGGCGGTCTATATCCTGAAGGTCGCCGGTACATGGGCCCTGCTCCTGGCGGGCAATTCGTGAGGTGAGAATATGGATATCTTTGATATCGTATTGGGCCGCAATGGAAGCGGCGGCGGCGGAAGCGGCGGCGGAAACACGCTTGTGGCAACCGCGACTTACGATGATGCGACGTTTACCTATACGCTGGATAAAACATGGCAGGAACTTCACGATGCGGCGTTTTCGGTCGTGGTCGTCCCTAAGAACGGCAACAATGTGTATGCCTACATCAATGTAATGCCGTGGGAGGAAGATGGCACTTATGGGTTTGACTGCTGCACGATGGAGTACGATATGTTTTACTTCCGTTGCAACGCAGCAGACGATTACCCGGCATATACGAGCGGAGACTAATGCTTCAGCATATCATCCCGGCGAATGACAATACATGAGAGGAGGGGCGCGGTATGAGTTTACCGGAGCTGCCCTATCAGCTGAAATATTACGCAAAGAAGCGGCAGGAGCCGCAGATCACGGAGTTCCGGGGCGTCAACTACCGGGAGGGAATTAAAGACGGCGAGCTGCAGTTTTCCCAAAACATGAGCAGCCGGCGGTATCCGTTCCTGTCGCCCCGGCGGGACCGTGTGACGGCAAGGGAGATGGAAGACCCGCAGGCCGTGTGGGCCGGGGACAAGATGGTGCTTGTGGACGGCAGCGACCTGATCTACGACGGGAACGTGATAGGCACCGTAGCCGCCGGGCAGAAGCAGTTTGCCGCCATCAACAGCAAGCTGGTCATCTGGCCGGACAAGAAGTATCTGGACTTGAACACCGGGACGCTGAAAGATTTGGAGGCGTCGGTGTCCAGCAAGAGCGGCGCCACTACGACGTTCACCGACAGCACCGTCCAACTGACCGGCACAAAGGTAGCGTCCAACCAGAGCCAGCGGCTCAGCTGGCGCTACCTGCCGGCGTCCGGCAACACCGCCACGGAAGAGCGGTATATCACCGTATACGCGGAGGAAGACGTTTCCTTCAGCGGCGGCGTCTGGACGCTGACAGGCGGAACGGAGTACAGCGTCACGCAGATATACAACATGACGGACGTCCAGAGGGCGGCCCTTGTTGGGAAGGCCGTTATGATATCAGACGGCACGACGGCGCTGAACTACAGGGAGACCATCGACAACTCCAACATCCCGGATACAAGCAAGCCCTACGACACCAACAGCACAGACGGCCACTTTGCCGTCGTTAAATCCGTATCGGTCTCACAGTACGAGGGCGGGCAGTACAACTACTTTCTGAATCGAAACGCAGACATCAAATTTGACGTGCTGAAAGCGGACGGCCTGACGGATCTCTCTGCATTATTCAGCGTCGGGGAGGCCGTTACGGTGAAGCGGACCAACTCGCCGTACACGGTCTATGCGGAAAAAGCCGTCATCCGCGGGATCACCGGGAACACCATTACGTTCGACAGCGGCACGTTTTCCGGCAGCAGCACGACAACGAACGCCGTGACTATCAGCCGGGACGTGCCGGACCTGGACTTCATCTGCGCGTCGGAGAACAGGTTGTGGGGCGTCAGCAACAGCGATGAGGGCCGGGTCTGGGACCGGGAGACACAGAGCTGGGTCACGGTCCACAACCGGGTGATCTATGCCAGCGCCCTGGGCGATCCCATGTCCTTCTACATCTACGACGGGCTGTCCACGGACAGCTACGCCGTGGCGGTGGCGGACGCCGGCGATTTCACCGGGTGCGTCGGGTTCAGCGGTGACGCGCTCTTTTTCAAGGAGCGGAAAATCTACCGCATCTACGGTGACTATCCTGCCAGCTACACCATGTACACCTACGACGTTCCCGGCGTGGCGGCAGGCTCCCATCTGTCCACGGGCATCATCAACGACACATTGTACTATCTCGCACGTGACGGCGTCCACGCATGGAGCGGTGGCGAGTCCACGCTGGTATCCTACCGCCTGGGGCCCGGGCCGTTTTCCGGCGGTGTGGCCGGCGTCTGGGGGCCGCGGTACTACATATCGATGCAGGACGAGTCCGACGCGTGGAGCCTTCACGTCTACGACTCGCTTCACAACATCTGGTACAGAGAGGACGCTATGCAGGCCAGAGGCTTCGCGGAACTGGGCGGCGCCTTCTATCTGCTCACCGGCGAGGGGCTGGATCAGGTGGATACAGAGGGCACAGTGACGGTCGTCCCGTCCACGCTGACGTACACCATATATTCTACAGGGCTGCTGACGCAGTCAGATTTGGCCGACTGGTCGGCGAGCCGCTACTACGGTCTTTCCGGTCTGACCGGCATCAGGTTTTTAATTCCCGAAAAATCGTACAACTATCTTGTCAACGCGCCGCAGAAGTACCTGACGATCAGCTACAGCACCAACGACCCCGGCGTGGTGACGGTGACGGCGCAGGAGATCATCCCGCCGCTGTACGATCCCGAATGGGTGACGACGGACCGGGCGACGGCGCCGGCGCTGGCAGGGACCGGCAGCACGATCCTGACGGCGACCAAAAACACTTACACGGTGGAATCTACGGACAAGGTCCTCAACGCGTCCACCTTCGTCGACTGGCGTGCCGTACTGGCTGATGCGGACGAAACGGTCCACCAGCGCAAGAATTACCGCTGGCTCAGATTGCGGATGGTGATCCCGGCCTACTCCACGGTGCGTGTGTTCGTCTCGTTCGACAACGAGCCTGACCAGCAGATGTGGGAGACCACGCCGGTGGAGGACTTCGAGGGAACTGTCAACATACCGCTGCCGCCCAACCGCTGTGACAAGATCCGGGTGACGCTGGCCGGCACAGGCGACATGACGCTGAAGTCTGTCATCAGGGCCTTCAACGCAGGCAGCGTGAACACCCACTCTAAGGGGAGCGTGTAAAAAGCCGATCAAAACCCGCTTTGCTGGGCTTTTGATCGGGAGGGACTGCGCTTCGTCTTCGCACGGCGGAGCCGCACGACACTACGCGAAAAGTGATTTTTCCGTGATACATGCTCCCGGAAAAATCAGATCTGATTTTGTTCCGCGTCTGCGGACGCGGAATTCTGCGAAGCAGGAGGGAGTAAATGGGCACTTACGATTATTCCAGGGACCTGAATCGTCTGCCGGGGAAAGAGACCACGACGACGGAGCTGCGGCGTCAGATCGCACTAGTCCAGCGGGAGACGGAGCAGATGATCCGGAAACTGGCAGCCAACGGGTCTGGCCCGACGGGACCTACAGGACCGACCGGCCCGATTGGCCCCACAGGTCCAAGCGGAGGCGGCTCCGGCGTGACGGGTCCAACAGGCCCCACCGGGAGCACAGGGCCTACCGGGCCCACGGGCGCGTCCGGTGCAAGTGTCACCGGTCCAACAGGGCCTACTGGCCCCGCGTCGACAGTGCCGGGGCCGACAGGACCGTCCGGGGCAAGCATAACGGGGCCTACGGGACCGACCGGGCCGCAGGGTGACAGCATCACCGGGCCGACTGGCCCACAGGGCGGCACGGGACCCACAGGCCCGACGGGGCCGACAGGTCCGCAAGGGGAGAGCATTACAGGTCCAACTGGCGCAACAGGGCCCGCCGGCGCTGAGGGCGCTACCGGTCCCACAGGTCCCGCCGGTCCGGACAGCAACATCTACTATGCCAGATGCACAACGTCCGCGGCCACACAGACAAAGTCCGTGACCATCACAGGGTTTCCGGCAACGCTGACGGACGGGTTGAGTGTCAGAATTCGATTTGCCAACGCTCAAAGTTACAACGGGCAGCCGTCTCTCAAAATCAATTCACTGGCCGCTGTGCCCATTGTGATGTGGGGCTCGACTGGCGCGGTCCGATACACATGGCGGGCGGGAGAGGTGCTGGACTTCTTATATGACGGGGCAAACTGGATCGCGGTTGACAGCGGCACGGCAAGCACCAGCTACTACGGCATCACCAAGTTGGTGGACGGTGTGACCAGCGACGCCACCAACGCTGCTGCCACACCCAACTCCGTGAAGACGGTGTACGACATGATAGTAAATCTTGAAGCGAGAGTAGCCGCGCTCGAGGAATAAAGAGGAGGTATATGTATGGCGATTACCGTAAACGGCAAAAAAAAGATCGACTACGGGAATCCGCAGACCACCGTGACGAAGAGCAACAACTATGAATCAGAAGTGGCGCGGATACTGAACAACAGCGGCGTCAGCACCGCTGGTCTAAACCTTCGCAACACCAGCCCGGCGCAGAAGACAAGCGTCACGGCGGCAGACACCTACTTTAACAGCGCCAATCTGAACAATCCTAATCCCGGCACGTACGCGGTCGGAGCAGACGGAAACGCGCCGCGGGGCCTTGGTGTGGGTGATACGGTGTCAACTGCCGGCGGCAACTATGAGATCACCAATGCCCTGGCACCGGGCGCCAACTATAACGCCAACACGGGTTACTGGTCCCGAAGGACGACGGACAACTACGGCGTCCCTTTAGAGACCGGCGGGAACTATAATTTTGAACAAAGGCCCCAGGGATACACCAAACCCGCATACACAAGCCAGTGGCAGCAGGACATCAACAACGCTGTGGCGCAGTTGCTTGGTTATGACTTCGACACCTACAAGCAGGGCAGCGAATACGCCGGTCTGGAGCGTGACTATACCAGATTGGGGCAGAGGGCCATGGACGACACTCTTGGCAAGATAGCGGCCAGGACCGGCGGCATGGCGTCCAGCTACGCCGGGACGGTGGGCCAGCAGGCGTACAACGACTACATGTCGCAGCTGGAGGCGGCGGCACGGCAGGCGTATCAGCAGGAGCGGAGCAATCAGCAGAACGACATCAATCTGCTGATGGCACTGGAAGATCAGGACTACGGCAAGTACCGGGATCTGCTCAGCCAGTACAACACGGACCGCGGCTTCGATTACAACCTGTTCAGCGACGACTACGACCGCCGGCATGAGCAGGCGCGGGAGCGGATCGCGGACGAGCGGTACGATACGGAGTACGCCGACCAGCGGGCCGACGTGCAGTATGACCGGGATATGGCGGCGGCGCAGACCATGGCGGCGGCCGGGGATTTCTCCGGGCTGGCCAAGCAGTGGAATCTCGACCCGGCTTCCACGGAGGCGCTGGTCAAGCAGTGGGCCAAGGAGCAAGGCATCAGCGATATGCAGGCCGCGATGGAGATCGCGGACTGGTACGCGCAGTACGGTGACTACTCCAGATTCATGGCCATGGGCGGCAACGCCAGCTACCCGCTTGCACAGCAGCGTGCGGCAATGCTTGGCACCTTCGGCCAGGTCCCGGAATACTGGTCATGGAGCGGCCCCAACGAGGGCAATCTGCCGGAGGGCATCGCCACGATGGACGGCGTTCCCGCAAGCGTGGGCGGCCTGTCAGACGCTATCGGCGCACAGGTGCTGGCCAGCGAGTCCGGCGCTCTTGGCGGCGCGTCTGGCGGCGGCTCTGGTGAAAGCAGCTCCGGCGGGCGTAGATCCAGCGGCGGCTCCAGACGTTCCAGCGGCGGCACCAGCCGATCCAGCAGCTACAATGGCGCCGAAAACGTGGAGGCCGTGCCTTTGCCTGAAGCTGCTCCTACGGACAGCGGCGAGTGGAGCCCCAAGCAGACCGTCAAAAACATCCTGAACGGCACGTCGTCTACGTCTACATCGCTTTCCAGACAGGGCATTGCCGTCCGTGATCTGGTGTCCAAAGAGCTCCAAAATGCCGGTGCGGACAGAGCCGGTACTTTGTTGGCCGCTTTGATCCAGCAGTACCGTTTGCCGCAGGCCGAGGCAAACCTGATTAAATCGCAGATCGGACTTTACTGACAGGAGGGCTGACACATGGCTGTCAACGCCAAAGTATCTCAGTACGTGCAGGAGCTGAAAAAGAAACAGCAGCCACAGAATGCCGTACAGACCAAGACGACTCAGTACGCGCAAAACAAAACGGTAAAGCCTCCTGTGCAAAAGACGCCAGCCTGGAACGGCAGTACGCAGATGAGCGCGTCCGTTGCCAGCGGTCTGGACAAAGCTATTGCCGGTGCCGGAGCCGCCAGCCAGAGTGCGGCAAAAGCAAAGACGCTGACTAAACCCGGCGTGACCGCTGCCAAGGTCGAGGCGGCAAAGCCCCAGATCAAGGAGGCCAATAAAGCGGCACGGCAGGCCCGGCTGCAGGAGCTGGTGACCGCCGCCTCTGCCGCATCTATCCACGGTGCTGGCGCACAGCAGAGCCGCAGTGCCCTTATGGACGCCATGATGAAGGCGCAGGAAAACGCACAGCAGAAACGGATGCAGGCCACGGAGGCTGCCGCTGTGCGCGACAGGGACTGGTACGACAGGAGAACACAGGCATATAGCGGACTGTCCGCCAATCCCAACTACGATTATCTGTCCCAGCACAGACTTGCCGGAATGGACGCGGTAGACGACCTTGCCTATGCCTATATCAACGGCGACCAGAAGGCGAAGGAGATCGCCGCCTCCATGACCCGCACCGGGAACAATCCTCTGGCCAAGTACGACTACATGACCCCGGAGCAAAAAAACGACTACAGATACATCTACGCTACTATGGGCAAAGAGCAGGCGGACGATTATCTGGAATACATCTCTTACGAACTGAACGCCAAGCAGGCCGGGGCGTATGCGGACATTTGGGCACAGGAGGCGCGGCAGGACCCGGATTTGTATGGGGACGTTGCGCTGGGCGATTTTCGCAACAAAGTGCGCCCCGTCATGGCAAGCGCCGCCTCCGTTGGTATGAACGCGGCGTCCGGTGCCGGATTCGGCGACGTGGCGCTTCAGCTTGCCACCAAGAAACGCAACGACTACAAGCCGGTGGATTACAACCGACTTGGTTCCATGCCCTCCCAGATGACAGAGGCGGTGCGCGGCACCATTGCCGGTGATATGCAGGCGCAGGGCAAGGACAAGATGGCTTTCCTGTACCAGACCGGCATGAGCATGGCGGACTCGCTGTTTGCGCTGGCCGGTGGCGTCGGCGGCGCTGGCTCCGCCGCCGCAAAGGTGGCGGGCAACATCGGCACCATCCTGCTGGGCGGCTCCGCGGCGACCCACGCCATGCAGGCGGCCCACGCCAACGGTGCCACCGACCGGCAGGCGTTTGCCACCGGCCTCGCCGCTGGCGTGGCGGAAACCGTGTTTGAAAAGGTTTCCCTTGGCGTGTTGCTTGGCTCCGGCAGCGCCGATACAGTTGCCAAATTCATCAAGTCCGTGCTGAAGAACGCGGGCGTGGAAGGTTCCGAGGAACTGTTTACGGACCTCGCAAACGGCGTGGCGGAGGCCATGATCCTTGGCGACAAATCCTCCTACAATATGTCCGTCCAGTATTATATGGAGCAGGGCATGACCAGAGAGGAAGCAGAGTTGAAAGCGTCCAGGGAATGGTGTACGCAGCTGCTCAGCGATTTCTTTGGCGGTGCCATCTCCGGCGGCGTGTTCGGCGCCGGTTACTCCGGTATGGGCTACGCCGCACAGAGCGCGGCCGACCGGAACTACGGCAGGATGCTGGAGGAATCCGCACCGATCGAAGGCAAGACCGCCTTGCTGGAACAGGCGCGGGAGAGCGGTGAAGACACCCTTGCCAACGCGCTTGCCAGACAGGCCGACAAGAAGGGCAAACTCAGCAACCGTGCGGCTGGCAGAATGGCACGCGCCGTTGACGAGGCGATCCAAGAAGAAGAAAAAGCCGAGCTGAAAGAACGGGCCAAGGGCGTGGACAGCCTCGTCCGGTCCGCAAAAGACAGCGGCATGGGCCTGATCGGCACACTGTCCATGGCGGACCTCTACGATGGCAAATCCAACCAGGACGATTACAGAAGCGCGTTCACGGACTACTACCGCGCCGGTGCGGAAGCGGCAAGCGGAATGGACCAGCGCAACCTTATGGACGTCAACACGCCTCACGCCGACCTTCTCACTCCGCAGGCGAAGCTGGCCGCGTTTGTCGCCGGTCGGCAGGACGCCGCCAACGGCGACGTGCGTATGCCGTATGAGAACGTGCTGAGGGGCCAGGAGACAGCGCAGAGAGAAACGGCACAGCAGGCAGAGGTGCAGACACCTACGGAAACGCAAACGCCCGCACAGGCCACGCAGACGGCTCCCACGCTGGAAGAAGCAATGCAGGCGCAGGCAAATATGTCCGTAAGGCCTACGCAGAACACACAGCAAAATGCCCCACAAATGGGTGAAACGGTGCAGGGTGCGGTACGGAATACCCCAAATATGGGGGGGCAGATGCAGAGGCAGACCACGGCAAGACCCGTGGCGAGAGCGGCCAATCCCGGTCTGGTGCGGAACGACACACTGAAAAAAGCGCACCTGCCCAGCAGCACGATCCGGCAGATGGACGCCATCGGCAAAGTATCGCAGACCGCTATTGTGCTGGAGCCGAAAATGACGGACGAGAACGGCAACGAGATTTATGGCTCTTACCAGGACGGCGTGCTG
>Ga0265299_10001530_pt1 | contig 26241 bp, 21 predicted proteins | sample AusTroGonzalo_MG_4_FD_193485 | JGI IMG/M metagenome (GOLD analysis project Ga0265299, IMG submission 193485) | Bovine rumen microbial communities from tropical cattle in Woodstock, Queensland, Australia - Gonzalo_02 | ecosystem: Host-associated > Mammals > Digestive system > Stomach > Rumen ... | reverse complement strand
CATGCTCCATGGTGTCGGTGTAGGCAATGTTGGCGCTCTGCGCGATGATTCTGCGGAAGAGCCCATCGCTTCCTTCGATGAGAGGAAGGAAGGTGACGCTGGCCGAGCCTGCCGACTCGCCGAAAATCGTCACGTTGTCCGGATCGCCGCCGAAGCCGGCGATGTTTATCTGTATCCACCTGAGGGCCTCAAGCTGGTCCAGCAGGCCCAGGTTGCCGGCCTCCTTGAAGTTTTCTCCGCCGGGAACCCGCTCGAAGTTCATAAATCCCAGGAAGCCCAGCCGATAGTCGATGGACACGAACAGAATGTCGGGACACTGTTTTGCGATGTTGGTAAGGTTATAAAGGGGCGACGCCTGGGATTCGGAGCAGAATCCGCCGCCGTGAATCCATACCATGACCGGCTTCTTGCGGTCCGGGCATGTGGTATTGCAATATATGTTAAGCACGAGGCAGTCCTCACCGAACTCCGCCGTTCCCTCCGAGTCGTTCGAGGGTCCGATGGGAACGTGGCCGGGCTTTGTCGCGTCGTACACGCCCTCATCGGCTGCGGCAGGAAGAGCCTTTTTCCAACGAAGTTTCCCCACCGGCTGCGTTGCGTAGGGGATGCCCTTCCAGATAATCAGTTCGTCCGTTTCCTTGCCAATGAAGGTGCCGTTGTTGCATTTAACTTTAGTATCCATAAAAATCCTCCTTTAATTTATTTCTTATTTTTTTGCTCGCGCGCGGCGAGGATATCTAAAAGGTAGTGAGGGGTAAAGTACTTGTCCATGAACTGATAGTAGCCCACCAAGGGAGTCACGGCCATGTACTGGTCGGCCAGTAGACCCCGTTTGATACGTATGTCACCCGGCCCGGCAATGTCCAAAACGTTCGGGTCGTCGGCCGAGTACGCCTTCCATTCGATCTTGTCTGTGGACGGGTTGCCGCAGCGTGCGAAATTGGTCCACATCTGCTGAACGGCCGTGAAGATTTCTTCGGAAATGTTGGTGCCGTTGAAAACGCTTTCCGTACCTACACATCGAACGTCAAAAACAAACATAAGCTCCACGGAATGGGCTGCTCCCATCTTTGCATCGCTGCTTGGGTACGACCAATAGAAGCAGAACGTCTTGTTGAACGCGCTCTGCGCATCGAGCTGCTGGAGCATGGGGACCCTGAACATGAGTTCGTCCATGAATTCCGTCTCGATAAGACCCGGCTCTTGGAATCTGCAAACCCGCCAGAATTCCTCGTAGTACTTCTTGTCATCTTCCTTTAGGTATGGGACAGCATCGCCCACGGCGCGCTGGGCGAATATCTTTTGCTCTTCAAAGGTCAAATTCACACCCTCGCCCATGAACAGCCTGCACTCGTCGGCCGTGCTGCCGGCCATGATGGTGATGTGCTTTGCGTAGCCTTTCCGGTACAACTCGATGGGCGCCTCGGGGAGCACTTCGGTTCCGTAATAGGGACAGGACGTGAACTGGCCCACCGCCTGGACATACGCCTCCTGGAGCTTCTCTTCGCTCAGCGCCATAATCTCGTCCATGGTCTTGCAGCCAGTATACTCCAGCAGCGCTTTGGTCTTGCCCTGCGCGGATTCGCAGCTGACCGGGAAAGCCAAGGTGGTGGAGCCACTTTGGGCAATGACCTTCTGGAAATACTGGTTCGCCTCCTTCATGACCGGCAGAATGGAAACCGAACCGCCTCCTGCACTTTGACCGAAAATGGTCACGTTGTCGGGGTCGCCGCCGAAAGCGGCAATGTTCTCGTGTACCCACCTGAGCGCCATGGCCTGGTCCAGCAGGCCGTTGCAGGGCGCCGTCTTGAAGGCGTCGCCGCCGGGCACCGACGAGAAGTCCATGAAGCCGTACATGTTCAGGCGGTAGTTGATGTTCACCAGAATGATGTCGCTTTGTTTCTGTACGAGGTTGGCTCCGCTGTAGGACAACTGTGAACCCGATCCGGCAACGTACGCCCCACCGTGGATCCAGAACATCACCGGCTTCTTCTCGGTCTTGTCGTCGGTGTTGACCCAGATGTTCAGGTAGAGGCAGTCCTCGGATTCCAGTTTCTGAATGCAATCTCCCTGGCTATGTGCGCCGAAAGCACACTTTCCGTAGTACTTGGCTTCGAAGATCCGGTCGCTCGCATCTACGTACTCCGGCGCCTTGAAGCGGCGTCCGCCCACAGGTGCCTTCGCGTAGGGGATGCCCAGCCACGACGCCACCCCGTTCTCCTCGGTTCCTACAAAGGTGCCGTTCACGCACTTCACGGCAAGTGCCTCGTTGAAGCTCCCTGTGATTTCACTATTCAAGCAATCGTACTGCTCGAATCTCATTAAATCCTTGAATTCTCTTTTCATATCACGCGTTGTTTATTATTTGTTATTATTTACTTATATAAACCCACTCGCCACCAACCATTGCTCGCAACACTTTGGTATCGGCAATGTGGCCGGGATCGCAGGCGGTGATATCCTGTTCCAGCACTACCAGATCGGCCTCTTTGCCGACGGTGATGCTGCCCAGACGGTCTTCGCACAGCAGTTGATAGGCTTCGTTCAGGGTGGTGGCTTCAATCATCTGCTCCACCGTAACCCGCTCTGACGGCCAATGCAGGGTTTCCGGCTGACCGGGCACATGGCGGGTAACGCCTTTCTGTATGCCTGTGAGCGGATAGGCCGGATTCTCCACGGGATAGTCGCTGGCCGATGTCACTACTACGCCGGCATCGAAGAAGGATTTCATGGGGAGCTGAGCTTCGGTACGTTCTTTTCCCAAAACCGCCTTCATGATATCCAGATAGTCTTTATCCATACCAAACCAGTGCGGATCAGTAACGGCAATCACCCCCAGTTTTGCCATACGGGGAATATCTACAGGATCTACCAGCTGCAGATGCGTGACGGCATCCCTGTAGTCTTGCGGTCCGGTCTGTTCCAGCGCTTTCTCCATAGCATCCAAGGTGAAGGCCAGCGCGCCGTCGGCCATGGTATGGGCATGCACAGAGAAGCCAAGTTCGTGGGATCGTCTGAACACGGCCGTGAGGGTCTCCATATCAAAGCGGAGTTGACCGCGGTATTGATGTTCCTGGGACCAGGGATCCGAGTAAGGATCTTTCACATAGGCGGTTGAAGGCGGTGTGCCGATGGTCCCGTCCACCTGGACTTTGATATTGGTGACCTGGAACATGGGACCCCAGGTACGCTCCCTGAGCTGGGCTGCATGTTCTATCTCGGCCATCGTATCATGACCTTGAGCCTGGAAAACCTGATAGGCGGCATAGATGTGCATGTGGAGTTTCCCTTCCCTGTCAAGCTGGTGGCAGGCCTCCGCAGCATTGTCGGTGGCGTCCCAGTTAATGATGGGATCCAGAATCAGGGTCTCTCCGTGCGCGAGGTATTCTTCCTGGAAGTACAGGACCGCTTCTTTGTATTGCTCTACGGAAAAGACGGTGAGCGGTTTCAGCAGATCCATGGCGCCTTCGCGGAAATAGCCCACGGGGTTGCCTTCTTTGTCCCTCACGACGATGCCGTCGCTTACATCCGGCGTGTTCTTGTCAATGCCCAGCCGGTCCATGGCGACATGGTTTACCCAGTAGGAGTGGTGACCGATATCAGCCAGCACAATGGGCCTGTCCGTGAGGCCCTCCAGCATATCGGCAGTAAACTCCCCTGTGGGCATGAAACCGGCGCCTTGAATGACATCCAGTTCCGGATGCTTGTCAGCAAACTCACTGATGGCTTTCAGATGATCTTCCCGGGTGCCATAAGGATTCAGGTGCACCGTGAAAAGCGTCTCGGTGCCTCCGGGTGCGATATGGCCATGGCCTTCGCCGAAACCCGGCAGGATGATGCCGCCCTCATACCGCTTCACTTCCGTGCCAGGTTCGATATACTCCTTTACGCCGGCTTCATCGCCTACATATACGAACTTGCCGCCGGCAATGGCTGCCGCCTCGGCCTTGGATTGGTTCTTATCTACAGTGTAGATATTGCCAAAGATTACTTTGTCAGCTTTCATGCTATTTTTTTATTCGGCAATCAGGCACGTGGCTGGGCATTGTCGCGTCTAAATAGTTCGGGCACAGGAGCTCCCGTGGTATTGGCAAACAAGCCGGTCATCAGCTTTACGAAAGCCTCTTTATCAAACTCTTTTCTGGAACTGGCCAGGATAAACTCGGTACCGTTCATCCTTGCGAACCACCCCGTCTCATAGAACCCATTCTTCAGATAGAACCGGCGTCTGCGCTCTCGCTGCTCGGCATTGTTGCTTTCTTCAAAGGGGCTCTCATAAGAGAACCAGAAAGGCTGGTCGCCATATGACTCCACGATGGCTTTGAATGCCTTGCCGCCGATACCGGTGGATCGCAGCTCAGGACGGATCGCGAGATAAACCCCATATACAGCCGCCTCGCCGCGGAGGCCCAGGAAAAACCCGGCAAGGGTATCCGGCGTTTCATCGGGATAGATGCCTAGAAGGTCGCACGGTGCCTGATCCAGGTGCGCGACGATGATATCCATGCTCATGGTTCGCTCGTTCTCTGGAAAAGATTCCTCAAACAGTTTTTTGACGGCAGGAATGTCAGGGTGATCGGGATGAAGTTGTTTAAGAATCATATTTCAATATATACTCTGAAATGAACAATGTTAGTGTTCCTGTCTTTGCATCCTAGTAGGCATAAGTCAGTCCATACTTTTCATGAAGCCTTCGGAGGGTGCCGTCGGCTTTCATCCGGGCGATGACGGCGTTGACGAGGGCGAGCAGGTCGTCCTGCCCTTTGCGCATCAGCACACCGATTTCACCGTGGGTGAAAGGCTTGTCCAGAAGCGGAGCGGCGAGGCGCGGGTCATTTTGCACGTACCACGGGGCCTCCGTGATCTCGGTAATCATCACGTCGGCATTACCTATGGCCACCTGGTTAGGAATTTCTTCGTTTTTGTCAAATACGATGAGCGTACAGTTGGGGAGATTGGCCCTGGCAAACTTCTCGTTCAGCCCACCGGGGTTCACCATCACGCGCACCTGGGGCTTGTCGATGTCGGCCAAAGACTGGTAGCGGCCGGTATCGGCAGCGCGGCAAAGGATGGTCTTTCCGTTGGCCAGGTAGCCGTCGCTCATCAGCATCGTTTCCTTCCGGGTATCGGTGATGGTGATGCCGCAGAGGGCCAGGTCGAAGGTCTGTGGCTCTGCTTGCACGTCGGCACTGAGCATGGGCCAGGATGTGGGGACATAGGAAAGGGTAACGTTCAAGGTCTTGGCAATCTCTCCGGCCACATCCAGGCAGAACCCCCAGTACTGGCCGGTTTCCGGCTCTTTGTAACTGAGCGGCCGATAGTCTCCCGTTGTTCCTGCCAACAGTTGGCCTCGCTCAATGATTTGGGCGACCTTCCCGGTGAGGGGTATGTCCGTTGATGAGGAAAGGATGAACACGGAATGCTGTCCGTTTTCCTTTCCAAACCAGATGGCGGCATCCAGTGAATCCTCCGGAAACAGACGGGTGCTATCGAAATAATAAAGCCCTTCATCACGACTGAACCACCCGCCCACATAGCCATCATGCTGCAAAGCATGACTGACCACGTACTCCAACTGGTCGCGTGAGTGACTGTTCTGAGTAGTAGCGTAACTGACAGCTATGCCTTCGGCCGGACAAGTCATTGTATGAATGTCAAGCGTAAAGCCGTCGGGATGGCTTTGGCTGAAAGTCCATACCTTATCCGCTATCTTTGTCACTTTCCGCCCGAAACCGTGGTCATCCCTGTCGCAAGCGACCAGTACGCTTGCGAGGCAGATCAAAAGGATGGCAGCCAGGCCCTTCTCTTTCATAGCCCTATTTAGAGAAAGCCTTCTTTTCCTCGAAGTAGGCCGCCACGCGCTTGGCCACGTTGGCCTTGATGTTGTTGTAGAAGAACGCGTAGTCCTCACCGTGGCGGCCGTCCGGTCCGAAGAAATAAGAAGCGACCTTGGCGGCCTCCTCGTCCATTTCTTCACCTTTGGCATGCGTCACCACAACGCCGCGGTCAGGGAATACCTGTGCGTCTGCACCCCGGTCCTGAATCACCAGCTCGCCTTTCTCGTTCGGCCAGAGCGACCCCAGATTCTCGCTCGCCGGAGCATAGGTATTGTCCAGCTTCCAGTTGAGCGGATTGATGCTCATGGAACCCGGCTGCAGCACACAAGTATCGGCATTCACTTCCCTATTCTTAGGTCCTTCGGTGTTCCAGGTGATGATAACACCCGTATCGCACTCGCCGGTGGCAAACTTCATGTGCGGGTAGGCCTTGAACTCGTCCTTGGTGAAAGCGTAGCCGATGGGATAGGCGGCCACCATTCGCTTGTAATAATCGGGATGCTCCACGAAGTATTGTTTAAGCAACATTTTGACGATGGCCGAGCCCTGGCTGTGCCCTGCGATGATGAACGGACGGCCTCCATTGTAGTGCTCGAAGTAATAGTCCAGCGCATCTACGATGTCATCATAGGGCATACCGACAAGCGCGGCATCGAAAATACCGTCCCGCTTCCAGACAAAACCGGCATATCGCAGACCTACCTGACGGTAGTACGGCATAAACACATTGGTGGCTTCGGCGTAGGCGCTTGCATGGAGATTGTACTCGCCTTTGGCGCCCTCTACCATCTCCACATTGTCCATGTCGGCATAATCGGGCGTGCCCTCCGGCATGCTTCCCATGATGTATTCGGTAGCGTACACATAGAAGGTGTCAACTTCTTTGGTGATTTGAGGAATCCTGCACCAGTTTTCCTTCTTGGAATAGTCGATGGGAATATTTTTATCCATAGTATTATCAATTAAAAAGGTTAGTTACTTTTTATACACTTCTTCTCCGTCCACGATGGTGGCAATGCAACTTGCCTTCTCTATTTCGGCGAAATCGTCATGCATGAGGTCACGGTCCAGAATAGCGAAATTGGCAATCTTGCCCAAACTGATGGACCCCATCCTGTCCTCTGCATGCCACATATAGGCCACATTGCTGGTAAGGGTCTTCAGCGCTTCTTGGCGGCTGATAGCCTGGTCTATATTTCTGATCCAGTCATCCGGGAATGACGGCAGCTTCTTCAAAACTCCCATTAAGAAGGCCTGAACGGCACTGAACGCAGGCGACACGGGGTAGTCTGAATGGCTGGCAACCACGCCACCTCCATCCATGATGGATTTGACAGGATAGGCATTACGGGATTTCTCCTCGCCCACATAAGCTACCTCCTGAGGGTAGCCGGCAGGATGCTTGATGGTCCACATGATACCGCATACAGCCATGACATTATATTCGCCGATTCTTTTCACATCTTCCGGCGTAACTTCCTGCAAGTGCGCAAGGGCATTTCGCATGTCGAAATTACCCACCTCGGTCTGTGCCTGGGCAAAAGCGTCAATCCAAGCCTGGGTGGCGCCGTCGCCGATGGAATGAACGTGGACATTCAGCCCATGCGCGGCCGCAGCCTTAACCACTCTTACCATCTTGTCGTGGTCATCGAATCTCCTAACACCCTTATACCCGGGTTTGTCTACATAATCATCCAGCATCCACGCGGTATGGCCCTCCACAACGCCGTCGGCAAAAATCTTGGCACCGATCACCTTTACATGCTGGCCGTTATACTCCTTTGCCTCCCTGGCAATTCTAGCCATATCTTCTTCAGGGGTTTCGGTATTGTCATTGACAAAACTGCCGCAGAAGGAATACATCTTGAGCTTGCCTTCTTCGTCCAGCTCCTTGTAGGCACGGGGGTCATGCTTGGTCAGAAGCTGGTAACCGGCGTCATATACGCCCGTATATCCGTTTGCAAACGCATATTGCTGGAAGCCCAGCAGCTCTGCCTTCGCTTGCGCCAGATCCGGCTGGACCCTCTTTACCAGATCGATAGCGGGCTTTTCGGCCAGCAGGCCGTTCGGTTTGCCGTTTTCGTCCACATGGATACATTCCGTTCCCCACTGCTTCACGGCGTCTTCATTGATGTCGAAGGCTTCCATCGCCTTGGTATTGACCCACATCATGTGCCCGCTGCCGCTTTGGCTGATCAGGGGCTTATCCGGGCATATCTGGTCCAATTGCTTGGCATTCAACTGATACAGCAAATCATCGGCCCAGCCGGAACCTACATAGTGCGGTTTATCCGGATTATCCTGAATATATTTTTTCAGAATGGCCAGATAATCCTCCGGCGTCTTGCCTTCAGAGAGCTTCGCCCTGCCAAACATCATGTTAGCGGCAAGCCCGGGATGGCAATGCGCTTCCAGAAATCCCGGATAAATGGAATGGGTTCCATAATCCAGGATTTTGGTCTTGTCCCCTTTAAGCTTCATGGCGGCTTCCTTGCTGCCTACATAGATGATTTTTCCATCAGCCACCGCGATAGCCTCTGCATAGGGCTTGAACTCGTCCATCGTGATGACATTTCCCAAAATAATGGTCTCTGCTTTCATGGTTTTATAATGTCTTTTTTACGTCTTTTTCAATCTCGGAATACAGCTTATCTGCGTACTCCTTTGAATAATCGGACTTTTCGAAGTCTTTCGAGAAGGTCACCTTGATGCTGGCAAGCTGTCCGGCCGCCCGCTTGTCCCGTCTGAGGTCGTGCCCGGTGAGAAGGATATAATCGCACAGCGTATCCCCCATGAACCAGAAAAGAACAAAAATCAGCTCACGAGATACTTCTTCCAGTCCTTCCGAGAGCCACAGCAGGATAGCTGAAAGAACCAGGCCGACGGTCATGATGAGGAAGCGCTTGGTATGTCGTTTCACATGCTTTTCCACCACGCCCAGCTTGTAGGCATAATACTCCCGGATCGTCGCGACAATGGTTTTTCTCTCCTCCTCTGTCAGGCAGTCCTCAATGATATTCATCACAATGGGGCACTCGGGAGGAAGCACCCCGGCACCGAGTTCAACCAAATCGTTGAAATCCGGATTCAGGGTCTCGTATCGCCGGATGCTGAGGGGGTGGATGACATCGTAATAAGAGGAAATCTTGACCGGGAATGTGGCAATTCCGTTATTGATAAAATCCCTATCCAGCAGATCATCCATCCGCCCTTTTCTTGACTCGAACAATTTGCCGACTTTCTCTCTCATATCGATGGAATTGTCTTTATTTCACCTTCTTGCCGCCGAAATACACCTCGGCCGGCTTGTTGTAGCTGAAACCCTCGTGTTCTGCCGTGAGCAAATCGTTGTCGAATACCAGGAAGTCAGCGTCCTTGCCGGCCTCGATGGAACCCTTCTTATGCTCGATGCCCAGCTGCTTGGCACCGTTGATGGTGTAGCCGATGAGCATTTCATGGATATTCATTCTTTCGTTCTCGGGAGGAAAAACCTTAGGAGCTCTGGCGAATTCAGGGACCGTGGTCTTTTCAGTAGATCGGCGCGTCATGCCAATCTCCATACCAAGATAAGGGTTCCAGGTCATGAAATCACCGAAAACGATATTATCGCTTGACCAAGCCACTTGGGCGCCACTGTCCCAAAGCGTTTTGCAGCGGAACTCCTTCTTAGAGCGGTCCTCGCCAAGCCATATAGCAGCAATGGCGGGGTCGCCGGCATGCCACCAGGGTGTGTAATTGGCAAACACCCCCAGCTTTGCAAAACGGTCCAGATCGGCGTCATCCTGAATCTCCAGGTGGGCGCAGGTGACTCGCACGTGCAGAGCGTCTCCCATCTCCTTTTTGGCCATCTCCACGCCATCCAGTACGGTACGCGACGCTCGCTCACCCACAGTGTGCAGATGAAGGTCCAGATTCGCCTCGTTGAGCTCCTTCAAAAGCTTCGCTATTCCCTCGGCGGAGAAAGCGGTAGAGCCCGTCGTGTGGACATCAACATAAGGCGTGACCATGGCTGCGGTGTGGATTTTTTGGGTGCCGTCCATGAAAATCTTCATGGTATGAACCTTCAGGTGCTCCGTGTTATACTCGCGCTGCATGCGCTTGAGCTGCTTCAGCCCTTCCTCTGCAACCCGCTCCGAGTCTACCACCAGGCAGCCGTCCACATAAACGGGAAGCTTTCCCTGTTTGTCCAGCTCTACCAGGCGTTTGTACACCTTCTCGTGGAACTTCATGTCCCCCGGAAGACCCGCATCAAATACCGCGGAAACGCCGTATTCGACGGAGAAATCGATCCAACGCTGGAGCGCCGCATCCACCTGCTCGTCAGTCAGTTCCATCCCGCTGTCCAGAATGACCTTGATTTCCGTTGCACCTTCATACATATTGCCGGTCACGTGTCCGTCCTTACGCACGTAAAACGCAAGCCCCGGGATGGGATCCGGCGTATCGTCCGTAATGCCGTGCCGCTTCAGAATTTTCGAGTTCACCCAGATGCTGTGTCCTTCTCCTTCCTGAATCTGCAGCTCGGCATCCGGGCAGATGGCGTCCAGCTCCTCCTTCACGATATCCTCTCCCTTCAGGAACCTCTTCTCCATTAGGAATCTGTACCGCTTCTCACCGGGATGCTTCTTGATATAGTCCGCCATCACTTTCAGCGCTTCCTGCTTTCCGTCCGGTTCGATCCGCTCGCCCATGGGTGCGTACTCAAACCCCACAGGAATGGTCACGTGCACGTGGCTGTCGATGATACCGGGCATGATGAACTTTCCGCCGAGGTCCGTGACCTTGCCCTCGTAACCGTCGAGGCCTTTCTCGTCGCCCACATAGACGAATTTGCCGTCTTTCACCACCAGCGCGGTGGCTTTGGGGTTGTTCTTGTCGGAAGTGTAAATTTTCGCGTTTTTAATAATATGGTCAGTTTTCATGGGAATCAGTTTATTTGATTATTCTTTGGTTTCCTTTACAAAACAGGCGACCATCCCGTAAGTAATCGTGGGACGGATCCAGATTTCCACCATCATATAGCTGGTGAATTCATCGGTGGGCTCCAGGATGATATCGACGTTGTACAGCAAGGCGATCAGCATGTCCACGATGAAGATCATCCACAGGTTGCCCTTGGTGTAGTATCTCCAGTCCTTGCGGGCATAGAAATATGTGAGCAGGAGGAGCAGCACCACAGAAAGGACAAGGCACGCCAGGTGAATCGGGTAATAGGCCAGATGCGGAGGGAAAAGGATATCCCGAAGCATCACTGTTATACCCACACAAACGGTACACCAGTAATTGAACTGATGGGGTTTGAGGCCGTTGAAGAAGAACATCCACATCATTACGATGCAGGCGATGTAGAACAGGTTGAGTATCAGTTCCGGCCATGCATTGTTCAGTCCGAAAAACCATACGCCGTAAAGCATGATTCCCACGGAGAGAACCGCTGCCAAGGCAGTGACCACAATGTTGAAAATGTCCGATTTATTCTTGAATCTTACTTCCATAAAAACGGATATTATTCTTGTTTTACGGCGTCAATGGTGGAAATCTCTATAGTGGCAGACTTCTCATCGGCGCCCGACTTGACCTCGATATTGTTATAGACATACGAGCCAAACTTCACCTGTGACGTGCCGTCGATGAGGTCGAAGCGGATGGAATAGATGCCTACAGGAAGGGCGGCCTTGGCCACCTGATCCTTGCTGAAGGAAGTGGAAAGGACATCCACTTTCTTGTTATTGCTGTCGTAAACAGTCACGTGCGCCATCTCATACGTGGAGGAATTCTTGAGCGCGATGATACCCCAGGGAACGCGGTTGGGGGCATCCACCGCCCAGCTGACTTCGGGGAAATCCGTCTTGTACGTCCGCTTGTTGTCATCATACTGTTTAGCAGCACGCCAGTGGTACCAGGTGGCGTAGGTGATATCCAGCTTGTTCTTGAGCTTGAAGGTGGTCGTCTCATTGTCCTTGACGGAGGGGACATGCCACACCCAGTTGGTGTTGGCGTTGTACTGATTGCGGACCGTCGTGGGGAAGTTCTTGTCAATCTCGCCCTGATTTCCCCACTCGTCATCGAGCGTTACAGTCTTTTCATTGGTATAATACCGGTACCTGACCGTCGGGGTGGAAGAATCCATGGTAAAGTCGATGGTGCTCAGCTCGTAGCTGGTAGAACTGCTCCAGCCGCCGCCGATGGTGAGTCCTCCACCTATAGTCTGACCTGCCACATCGCCGAAGCCACCGTTCAATGTGCCGCCGATGTTGAAGCTCTTGCCCTCCGAATACTGCTTGGAGACATTCTTGTTCTCCGGGATGGGCGTTTCGTAGAAATTCAGCCCGGAGATGTCGCCGCCATTGCTTTGCACCAGACTGGTGGCTACATTCATTTCTTCGAACCAGTAACCATACCCGCGCAATCTGCAGGCCCAGTTGTATTCCCAGTTATGGGGCTCCCACATGTTCTGGTTGTAGGGGATGATCTTGGAGACGACAATGTAATAGTCTCCGGACTGGGTGCCATTGGCGGACTGCTTGTAAACGGGGAACACACGAATGTCCACACTGATGGTCGTACTCTTGTTCAACTTGAAATCCTTGTCAATCGTTTTATTCAGGTTGAGACTGTAGCAGTAGGTATAACGCTTACCCAGATCTTCCAGCTGACCTTTCATGCCGACAACATATTGGGATTTTGTCTGAATCTGCTCCATCAGCTCATTGTCCAGCCAATAGACAAAGGAAGAAATGAGGGACTCATAGTAGTTCCATTCGTAAGCCTCCCCTCCTCCGTCTTCATCCGGCCCAAGTTGTTCACTGGCCTCCACCAGGGCCTTCCACGCTTCGTCGGTCCATTCGTCAATCGGTTCCGGGTCCTCGAATTCGGTTTGTCCTAACATCGTATACGTGAAGCCCAGTCCAAATCCGTTATAGCAGTACAGTAACGGTTTATAGTCGTCCGATTCCACTTCGGCGATATCCAGATCCACACCCATAGCGGCAAAATCATCTTTCACACCGGGATAGGCCGGAAAAACGATGAACGCATCGTTGGCAATCGCCTTCAGGAGGGCCGGAGATTTGGCTTTCACATCGGACTCGTCGATAAAGACTACCTGGGCATTGGACATATTGGACGACAGCGGGAAAAACTCTTTAATGGCATCCTGAAGATCTTTATCGTAGGAAGCGAGGTCCCCCAAATAAGCGGATCCGCGAAAATAGCTCCAATTGAGTTCCTCGGAAGCATCATCTTCAGGAGAAAAGGGGTCTATCAGGCAGCATGCCGGCAGAAGTGCCACGGCTACAAGGACCGCGAAAAGGTAAAAGAATCGTTTCATAACAGCATTATTTATAATATTATTTTTCGTCATTGATCATATGTACATCCAGCTGGTTGAACGGGATGGTGATGCCGTGCTCGTTGAGGGTCTTGTAGATGAGCTCTTTGGCGCGGCTGATAAATCCGAACCGCTCCTCCACCAGCACGGACTGCTTCATCGCGATGACCACGCTGCTTTCTCCAAGTTCCGCGACACCCACCCGGATGCCTCCCTTCGGGTCCACGACTTCGCGTCCGTACTTGTCCTTGGTCTTCAGCTCTTCGCTGGCTTCCAGCAGGATTTCCCGCACCTTATCGATGTCGGTGCCGTAGCTCACGCTTACATTCACCTTCACATACACGTAGGCGCTGCCGCGCGTGAGGTTCTTGAAGTTCTTGCTGAAGAGCGCGGTGTTGGTAAAGGTAATGATCGGACCGCCCAGCTCCTGGAACTGGGTGCTCTGGTAGTTGATGGAGATCACCTTGCCCAGGTTGCCGTCACATTCAATCCAATCGCCCACCCGCAGGCGTCCGCCCATCAGCTGGATTCCGTAAATGAAGTTGTTGATGATGTCCTTGAGGGCCAGACCGACACCGGCCGACAAGCCGCCGGCGATGAGACCCAGCGAGCCGGTAGGGATATGCAGCGTCAATATGAAAATGTCGGCATAAATGAACCAGACAAATACGCTGATCAGGCTGTTGCCCAGCGAGAGGTTGACTTCGTTGTTCCGCACGATCTTCCGGTTGTTCTTGCGGAGGAAGCGATGGTAGGCGAAAGCCTGCCACAAAGTATGCAAGGCCTTGTTTATATAGCGGAACAGGCAGAACATTCCTATCAGGAACAGGATGCTATAGAGCGATATCTGGAAATCTCCCTGCCGGAAGAAGGGCTTCTCGTAGATGGTCTGATACAAATTGTTGAGTTCAAAAATGTTCAGCGCCCAATACACACAAGTCGGAATGGAGAAGAGCACCAGCAGGGGAATCAGAACCTCTCGGATGAGGTCGTAGAACCATGTGGCGCCGAAAAGCAGTTTCTCCTTGTCTGCCCCTGACACGTAGGTAATCCTGCTGTTATAGGCCGATATCCGCTTGTTCAACCGTTTGTCCTTGTAGAGGAGCGTCAAGCCCCATACGGAGGCGATAGCCAGAATGAACGCCAACTGGAAGTACCACCAGGCCAATATAATCAGGGAGAAGAATACATAACCGACCCAGCCGATGACTACGGCAATGGCCGTAACGATGAAAGAGACCCAGCCGATCGCTACATCGGTCCTGTCCGCCTTTGCGCTGCGCCGCAGGTTGACGGCCAGCTGCCACAGCGCCATCAAAAGGAGCAGGGGCGGGAAAAAGAAATTCAGGAAGGCGTTCGGCACGAACAGTGCCCGGCAACTGATCACGAACAGGGCCGTGAAGATAGTCGGCATATAGATTCGGAGGCTGCTCTTCAGCTTGGACGGTTCCAGTCGGATGAGCACGGCAGTATTGATGGCCAGCAGCAGCCAGATGAAGGTGTGCGTCAGGCTGAGTGCCTTGCGCGAGATATCGTCGGTGGTGGACTCGTAGCTGAGAGCGATAAACAGAACGCAGGTCAGGATGAGCGCCAGATACGGTATTTGCACTTTGGCCACCCGTTTGCCGAGGGGCTTTACCAAACGGAACAAGAGAAGCAGCAGGAGGTAGCAGATGCCCCAGAGAATAAAGAACGCCAGAACATAGACCACCAGCCAGTACATCCTGGCCGAATTGCTCAACCGGCTGTTGTTGAGAATCTCATCTTCTGTATAGTCGAGATCATTGCTGGTCATCGCTTTCCAAAGGTCGGCGAAGCTATACTTCTCGTTCATCGCCCGCCAGGCATCTTCCCAGTATTCGCCGGGGTGGGTCAGGATGGTCCACCAGGGCACCTGCCCCTCTGCAAACACCTTGTCTTCAAGGATACCATAATAATCCTGGGCATACTGATAGGATTCTTCCATACGCAGCCTTGCTTCCCGGTAGTGGGTGCTGTCAGCCATCACCTGCTCCCGCGTCTCGGCATACATCTTCAGCATTTCGGAAGCATAGAACAGGCAGGTATCGCGGTCCGCCTGGCCTTTTTCACTCAGGATAAACGCGGCTACGTTTTTCTCGATGCCCGTCGTATCCCGCACTTCATTCCGGGCCAGAACGGCCTCCACCTGCTCCTGCAGTTCCTGCTGCAGGAGGCTTTCTGTCTGCAGCAGGTGCGCATCCAGCGTATCGTTATGATAGGCCAGACTGTCCGGCACGACCTTCAGGTCCTCCAGTTCCGGCGGAAGGCGGCGCAGCGATTCGATCAGGCGCGCATAACGGCCGATCTCGATATCCAGGCTGGTGACGATCCGGTCATAGGGTGTGCGGTTCTTATTGAAATCGTTGTATTCCTGGGTTACTTTTTCCAGCGCATAACTGATGTCGAAGGTATAGTCCTGCTTCTGGGAATACAGCATCAGGGAGAGGTCATTGCACTTCTTGACGATTCCCACCATCTTCTCGTGCTGATTCTCATATTTGCCTTTCAACCGTTCCTGCGTCTTGTCTATCTGCTGATATTCGTGAAACAACTCCCGTCGCAGGTTGAACAGCGTCGCGTCCAGATCCTCGCTGGTGAATACGGCCAAAGCCGGCAGCGCCACGGCAAACAAGGCCACAAAAATGCACAGTAATTTGCGTCTTCTCATAACTCAACTTTGAATATTAAAGTTAAGTTAGCTCTTTTTCTTTGAGCACGCAAGAAGGCTCGGCTCCGGCTCGCAGGTTTTGCAAATTCCGAAACCTTTTTGCAAATTTTGAAAGTATCGGGAAAGGAAAAACTACTCCTCAGCGCTACGCATCCACGCTGTCACGGTCGTCCCAACTTTCTGCTTGAACGCTGCGCTGAAAGTACTATAGCTGTGGAAACCGCTCTCGTAAGCCAACTGCTGGGCCGTAAAAAAGCGTTGTTCGGACACAGCCTCGTGATACAGACGGATGAAATGGTCGATGCGCAAACCGTTGATGTAGGCATTGTACGTAAGACCCTGCTGGGCAAAATGCTGGCTCAGATAGTAACGGTTCGTGCCAATGGCCTGGGCCAGCTGGGCCAGGGTCAGGTCGTGCTGCAGATAAAGCTGTCCGTCCTCGCAAAACTTTTTCAGCAAGGGGCCTATGTTAGTGGGAATGACCGGCGGTGTGCTGGCCTTCTGCGTATCGTCTGCCGGGTCTGCCAGTGCAGGCGCATTATCGCTCAGTTGCTGCAATGTTTCTACGCGCCATAGCAACACTATTACGATCAGGACATTGTCCAACTGGAGAAGATACAAGTAAAGACGATCATCCGTGGTACGGCTGTAGATGACGAAAAACAGCAGGAATACAGCCAATATCAGCAAACTCTGCCAAATCTCCTTGTGCTCCAGGTCTGCGTAATTGTCCCGCAACCAGCGCCCGTAGCGCCGGACGGCAAAGAACATGTACAGCATCAAAAGCGCAAACAAAGACACAACATAAATGCTCAGCGGAACAATAAGCGTATCGTCATTCCGTAGGATGCTCAGGACCAATAAAGCAATGACAGGGACCAACGTCACGGCCACCGGCCAGACAGGTCGATAGCGGTCCTGCAACATAGCTAGCAGGATACCTGCGATCGTAGGAATAAAGATCAGAATATCCAGGCCACAGACCGCAGCATAAGCGGCAAACGACGGATGACAGACGTACAACAGCCACATGACATGGCTCAAGGCGGAAGCAAAAAGGAAGGCCGCAGCCCAACGGCGCAGGCGAACAGGAGAGGTCACATCCGGTGCAATGGCATTACCACGCCGCAGTAGCAGGTAGAGGGCCGCTACTGCGTTCAACATGGTCCCACCACCATAGAAGGTGACAAAGAATACGTCTTCCAGTATCGCCTGCTCGTCCATGTTTATTGCTGAAGGTCTCTCTTGTACTCGCGGATACGCTGCTTGAAGAGTTTTTTGTAGGAGGGCGCGTAGTCTGTAGGGGTGGATTTGGTACTGCTGAGTCGGTTGGCGTAGAGGTTGATTTCCGCCTGGATGGCTGCCTTGTCGGACAATTGCTTCTTGGCAAAGGAAGTGCCGGCAACCGGGTCCCAATAGCGCATTGCGTCCGCCATGATGTCGAGCGTCGGCCGGGTGAGATAGACGACACCCGTCTGCCCGTTGTTGTGGATGCGCAGGACATTGCCCTGCCGTTTGCGTTTGGACGCCACCACCTTGACCTCGCTCCGGATATTGTAGTTCTGCAAGGTGTCCGTTGTTCCTACCGGCTGGTCCAGCATGTTCCGCAGCGTCTCGATGGTCTGCAGGGCTTCCTCCACGCTTGATCCGAGATGGAACTGGAAGCGGCTCGCATCGGCATGGCTGGATGTCTGGGAATAGATATAGTAAACCGATCCTCCATCCGAAGGCCTGGGCGCGTTCTGGATGCTGATGTAGTAGTTGTGGAATTTCGGGCTGGCCGTGGAAATCACCATCTGCCGCTCAAACTCCGTTGCGAAATCGTATTGAGCGAAAAGCGGGAGGCAGAGAAAAAGGCTCCCAAGAGCAAATATCAGTCGTTTCATCAGCGTCAAATTTAATAATTATTATTCCCGGATGACCTTGATCTCTCCATGCAGGCCCACTTGGATGATCTGGGAAGGTTCACCGGTGGCACCTTCCTCCAGGTAGGGATCGGCCACCCAGTCGGCGGCGTCGATGATTTCCATCGGAATGTCTTCGTAAAACGCCGGCGCGGGCTGGCCCGAGATGTTGGCCGAGGTAGAGACGATGGGCTTGTGGAAACGACGGATCACCTCCACGCAGAAATCGTTCATCGGGATACGGATACCGGCTGTGCCGTCCTCCGCCACGACGTTGGGCGCCAGGCCCATGGCGTCGGGATAGATGATGGTCATCGGCTTGTCGTTGACTTCAAGCAGGTTGATGGCCACCTCGGGGATGACCTTCACGTATTTGCCCAACATGTCGGCATTGGCCACCAGCGTGATGAGGCTCTTGCTGTCAGCGCGCTGCTTGATGGCATAAATGCGGGCCACGGCCGCCTCGTTGGTCGCATCGCAGCCGAGGCCCCAGACCGTGTCGGTCGGATAGAGGATGACGCCGCCGGCCTTGAGGGTTTCCACCGCCGCCTTGACTTCTTCGAGATCGATTTCTTTTTCCATATCAGTTAAAATAGACGTTTGTTACAACCGGATAGTGGTCGGACCAGGGAACGCGGAGCGTCTCGTGCTGCCGGGCCGAGAATTCCTGCGGAAACAGGATGTAGTCGATGCGCAGCATCGGCCAGAGTACCGAATAGCTGCTGCCCATACCATGGCCCGCTTCCACGAAGCTGTCTTTCAGGTAATGGGTCAGCTGGTGATAGGTATAGGAGACCGGCGAGTCGTTGAAGTCGCCGCAGAGGAAGGTCATCCAGGGACTTTGCGCCTCGCTCTCCAACAACGCCGACACCTGTTCGGAGCGGCGGCGCGTCGCTTCACGCAGCCTGCCGTGGACTTGCACCACCTCGTCGGTAAAGGTCTCGCGGTGCGAGAGGCGCTTGACCAGCGTAGTGAAGGAGATGCTGTAGCTCTCCAAGTGGCAGTTGTAGATGCGGAAGGTGCGGCCGTCCACGTCGATGTCCGCCACCAGGCTCAGGTTGCGGCTCTGGGGGAAGGTAAGCGCACTCTCCCCTACGATGGGATATTTGCTGAGCGTGACGTTGCCGAACCAGCGGTTGCCCTTGAAGAGATGCCAGGCATGGTACGGATAGTCAGGCAGGAAACGGCTCAGCTCATTCGTGTCCTTGATGGCGAATTCCTGCAGGCACACGATGTCGGCATCCTGTTCGGCGAGCAGGCTCCGGATGGCCGGAACTGCTTCTTCCGACGTGACTTTGCGGCTCCCCGCGTCATAGCGTCCCAGGTTGTAGGTGAGGATCTTGACGGACGGCCCGTCGGGAACCTCCCCCTCGCGGCCTAACTTCACGAAGCGCTCCGCCAGCAGCAAGGTGGGCAGCAAGGCCACGACGGTGATCAGCAGGGCGCGCGGATGCCGGAAAATGGCGATCAGCAGGAGCAGGATGTTGAGCAGGAACAGCGGAATGTAGTAAAGCCCGAAAAACATCACCAGCGGATGCTTCGTCGGATGCACGTACGGAGCCAGGCAGGACAGTAGGAGCGCACAGGCCGCAACGGCAGCCAGCAGGGCGAACACGACGCCCCCCAAGGTCCTTTTCCGCTGCTTTATCGCCATTCCGTGTACAATTGCCCTTTCTTCTTCCAGAAAAGGATCAGGATCAGGCCGAAGAGCATGCCACCCAGGTGGGCGAAGTGTGCCACGCCGTCGTGCGTACCGAGGACACCGGTCGCCAGCTCAATGGCGGCGAAAATCGCTACGAACCACTTGGCTTTCAGCGAAACGGGTGGGAAGATCAGCGTCAGCGTGATATTGGGATAGAGCATGCCGAAGCCCAGCAGCAGGCCGTAGATGGCACCGGAGGCGCCAACGGTCGGCACGTTGAGAGCGCCCTGAACAAAGTAGTAGAGCACCAGCTCATGGCAGAGCGCGGCACCCAGGCCGCAGACAAAGTAGACAGCAGGAACTTCTTCGGCCCCCACATCCGTTCGAGCGTCGGCCCGAACACGATCAGCGACCACATGTTGAAAAAGATGTGGCCGAAACCGCCATGCATGAACATGTGGGTGATCAGCTGCCACCAGCGGAAGAAAGGCGATCCGAAGGGAAAGAGGGCGAACCACTCGTACATCGGATTGCCGATAAACTCGGTTCCAAGGAAGACGATAATATTGATAATCAGCAGATTCTTTACTGCAACAGGAAGGTTTCTCATAACTTTTTCTCCAAATCTTCAAACGTGAGGATGGTCAGGCATTTGCGGCCGTCGGGCGTCAGTTTGGGCTCGCGGCAGGCAAACAACTGGTCTACCAATAATTGTGCCTGTTCGGCATGCAGGCTTCCCGGGTCGCTGGCGGCGGCCGAAGCGGCCATCCGTCTGGCCAGCAACTGCTTCTCGTCTTCGAGCGAGCTGTCGTCTTTCAAGGCGGCGATCAGGTCGTCGATACCCTGTCTGACACTCTCCTCCCCGCTTCCGAAGCCTTCGGGCAAGGCGTTGACCACGATGGTATTCGCGCCGAAATCCTGGATGTCGAAGCCCAGCGAGGCGGTCAGGTCCGGCTGCTCGAGGACGGTCAGGTAATCCTCTGCGCTGAGGGCCACCGTCACCGGGAAAAGGGACTGCTGCCGCACGGGCTGCTGCTCCGCAATCTTCTCGAAATAGCGCTCGTAGAAGATCCTTTCGCGGGCCCGGCGGATGTCGACCACCATCAGACCCGATTTGACCGGGGTCACGATATAGCGGCGCTGCAGCACCAGCAAGTTGCTGGCCACCGCCGTCTGTTCTTCCTCGAAGAGTCGTCCGTAGCCGGGAACCGGATCCAGTACCGGTACGTCCGCGGGCGGGGCGGGCACCTCGTCGAAAGGATTGAAAAGCGGCGAATAATCGATGTGCGGTGCGTGCTCGAAGCGCGGCGTCCGGTTCGAAGGCGAGAAGACCGGGATGTCCGGCGCACCCTTCATGTCGAAATCGATGCTCGGGGTAAAATTGTTCTTGCCCAGCGCCTCCCGGACCGCTGCCGTCAGAATCTCGAAGATCAGTCCTTCATCTTCGAACTTGACCTCGGTCTTGGCGGGATGGATGTTGACGTCCACGCGCTCGGGTTCCGTCTCCAGAAAGAGGAAATACGCTGGTGTATAGTCTTCGGGAACCAGCTTCTCATAGGGCTTGCAGACCGCCTTGTGGAAGAAGGGCGAGCGGAAATAGCGCCCGTTGACAAAGAAGAACTGGTTGCCGCTGCTCTTGCGGGCGTCTTCCGGGTTGCCGATGAAGCCGCTGATGCGCACGAGCGAGGTGTCGACGCTGACCTCCACCAGTTCCCGCGCCAGGTTCATCCCATAGATGTCAAGGATGCGCTTCTTGCGGGTGGTGGCGGGGCGCAGATTGTGGATCTCTTTCCCGTTGGAAAGCAGCTTGAAGGCCACTTCCGGCCGGATCAGGGCGATGCGCAGGAATTCCTGGATGATGGCCCGCAGCTCCGCGTTGTCCGATTTGAGGAACTTGCGGCGGGCCGGGACATTGTAAAAGAGGTTGCGAATGGCGAAGTTGCTGCCGGCCGGTGCGGCGACGGGCTGGCTCTTGGCGGGCTTCGACTCGGAAATCTCTACCTGCGTTCCCACCTCGTCCTCGGGGCGGCGGGTGCGGAGCGTCACTTCGGCCACGGCGGCGATCGAGGCGAGGGCCTCGCCGCGGAAGCCGTAGGTCAGGATGCGCTGCAGGTCCTCGGCAGTGGCAATCTTGCTGGTAGCGTGCCGCTCGAAGCAAAGTACGGCTTCCTCCGGGGTCATGCCGCAGCCATCATCGATGACTTGAATCAGGGTCTTGCCGGCGTCGAGCACCGTCACGCTGACGCTGCGGGCGCCTGCGTCGATGGCATTTTCCACAAGCTCCTTGACGACCGAAGCAGGACGCGACACCACCTCACCGGCGGCGATCAGATTGGATATGTTTTGCGGTAGGACCTGAAGCATCTATTGCACCAAAAGCAGGACGAAGCCTTTCGACAGATAATAGGCGGCGGCCGCGATCGCGATCATCGTCAGGGCCAGGATCAGTTTCCTGACCAGGCTCATCGGCGAGTTTTCCTTCTCTTTGGAAAGGCGCTTCGACTCGTAGGTCTCGCGGAACGAACCCCGGATATGCATGCCCGGGATGTAGCGCTTCTCCTCTTCGATCAGGCCCTCTTTCCGGGCCATCTCGTCGATCTTTTCACCGGGCATCGTCTTGCCGTATTTCTTATACAGCGCTTCCAGGCGTTCCTTCCGTTCATCATAGTAGCGCGGTTCGTAATGGAACACCCGGTGCTCGGGAATATGCCAGAATTTAAATCCAAAAGCCATGGTACAAAGATAATGATTTTTTATCTTTGCGAAAACAACTGTAATTCTCCCATGGATTTCCGGGTAGGCAATGGATATGACGTGCATCAGCTGGCCGAGGGACTGCCGCTGGTGCTGGGCGGGGTGAAGATTCCCCATACGAAAGGCTGCGTAGCCCATTCCGACGGCGACGTGCTCATCCACGCCATCTGCGACGCACTGCTGGGCGCGCTGGCACTGGGTGACATCGGGCAGCATTTCCCCGACACTTCCGACGACTTCAAAGGCATCGACAGCAAGATCCTGCTGGCGCGCGTGGCGGACATGGTCCGCAGCGCCGGCTGGGAGATCGCCAACGTCGACGGCACGCTGATGGCCCAGAAACCCAAGATCGCACCCCATGTCCTGTCGATGCGCCAGACCCTGGCCGGTGTCCTCGGCCTGCCGCTCGAGGCAGTCTCCGTCAAAGCCACGACCACCGAGCACCTGGGCTTTGTCGGGCGCGAAGAAGGTATCGCCGCTCAGGCGACCTGCCTGCTGAAACACGAATAAGCCCGCAACGGGCTGTCCGCTGCGGGCTATATTCTATCCCGGGGTTGCGGGATTATTTCTTTTTCTGAACAGCCTGTCCAATCAGGAAGCAGACCGTTGCGACGACCATGCCGTTGATGGCAGGGAAACCCCATTTCACCAGATTGGCCACCACGGCGCCCAGCACCACGCCCAGCACAGCGAACCAGTCGACCATCTTCTCCGGAACCGTGTTGTCCTTATAGGCCTTGCGGTTCATGAAGTAGTGGATGATCAGGATGATACCCACAGGCGGCAGGGTGCAGTTGAGTACATTGAGCCATCCGCAGAAGTTCCAGTAGAGCCAGACGGCCGCCAGCGTACCGATGATGCCCGAGATGATGACCATCGTCTTCTTGGAGAGGCCGAAGATATTCGACAGGCCCAGGCCGCCCGTATAGAGGGCGTTGTCGTTGGTCGTCCAGATGTTGAGTCCGAGCACCAGCACGGCGAGGTAGAAGAGGTTGAGGTTGAGCATCACCTCGAAGATGTCGTTGCCACCTGCATAGATGCTGGAGACGGCACCGAAGAGGAACATCAGCGAGTTGCCGATGAAGAAGGCGAAGACGGTGGTCCAGAGGCCCACGCGGCTGCTCTTGGCAAAACGCGTGAAGTTGGGCGTTGCCGTGCCGCCTGAGACGAAGCTACCGATCACCAGGCCCGCGCCGGCGATGATACCGAGGTTCTTGGTACCCAGTGAGAATTGCTCGATCAGGCCCGTATCGCCACGCTGCACGGCCATGACCATGGCGACCGTGCCGAGGATGGCGACGGCCGGGACGGCGATATAGCTGATGATGGTCAGGCTCGTGATGCCGAAGTAAGCACTGGCGGTCATCAAAATACCAGCGATGATCACCAGGATATAGCCCTGCCAAGGCATGTAATCGGGCGTCACTTCGAGGCCCATCAGTTCCTTGGCCACCGGGATGGCAAACATGGCCAGACCCACGCCGAACCAACCGATCTGCGTGAAGCTGATCATCGCACTGGGCAGGTAGCTGCCTTTCGTGCCGAAGCTCTTGCGGGCAAGCATGTCGAGCGTAAGTCCACTCTCAGCGCCGATGAATCCCAGCGATCCGGTATAGGCAGCCAGGAACAGGCCACCCAGCAGAAGGGCCCAAATGAAGCCCCACCAGTCGAGGCCGGCAGCCAATTGCTGTCCCACCCACATGCTGGCCGAGAAGAAGGTGAAGCCAAGCATCACCATGAACATACTCAGGTTCGATTTCCGTCCGGCGCGGTCCACCGCGCGATCGGTGTAGTCAACATCAATCTTTTTCATATTGCTTTTTAAGGTTATTGATCGATTGGATGCGGCGGGCGGCTACGGCGCGCAAGTCAATGTCGCGCTGCAGCAGCGCCTGCTCGTCGGCCCAAAGGGGACCGAGGTCTTCCAAACCGCGCAGGTGCGTGATATCCAGCCACGCTTCGAATTCGACAGGACCGGCATAACCCAGCTTTTCCTCCAGCAACGCACGCGTGTCAATGCGCGCAGCGCGTTCTTGAATGCCTTCCCAGTATTCCAGCACTTCCTCAAAGTGCTCGGGCAGGTTGTAGCGGCGGGCGCCGCCGTCGTAGATGATGCATTTCTCCAGCAGCGCATCGGGGCGGTCGACGATATAGCGCCGGAATTCAGGCGTCACCACGCCGTCCTTCCAGCCGAAATCGATGTCCGGATGGTTGATACCGCTCACGCCTTTGTCTTCATAGACGGTGAAGGCGCCCTCGAAGAAAAAGCAGTCGATGCCTTCGAAGCCGGCGAAGATGGCGCTGAGCTTCTTGGAAAGCGCTTCCATCAGCGGGAAAGCGCGGGTACCGCCGATGGTGAAGAAGAGGATGCGGCGGATGCTGCCGCCCTTCTGCAGGAACTTCTGCATCAGGTGTTCGAAGCAATGGCGGAGCGTGTCACCGGTGGCCAGGATGTCACCGATGGCCAGCACGCGGTCTCGCGTGGGATATATCTTGTCGTATTTGATCTCCAGTCCCTTGATCACGTGGTTCTCGGCTATGCGCTCGCAAGAAACGAAATGCATGTCGCGCACGCGGATCCCGCAGCGGAACGCCGCTTCTTCCAGCGGATAATTGAGGCCGCCGCGGAGGATGGTGAATATATCAAGATCGCCGCCCAGGCCATTTGCTTGAAGATGGCGAAGAGCGGCGACAGTTTCCTCCAGAAGAGCGGAGTAGCAAGGGAAGCCGACCATTTCAGGAGCTGAGAGCAGTTCGCGGCTTCCGGGTCCGCTCAGTAAATAATATCGATTGTGCAACTGGGATCCCCGCAGCTCATATATGCTCGTGTCTCCCATCAGGCCTGCGCGATGCAAGCTTGTGCCATCCATCAGTGTGATCATTGAAATCCCGATTAGATTAAACCGGGATGCAAAGGTATGTATTTTTTACCGGACCACAAAAAAAGAAGCACTTTTCCTTTCGGGCAAGTAAAAATTATTTTGCTTCACCCTTGTCAAGCAGGAGTGTGCGATCGCCGTCGAGGGGGACGATTTCAGGCTGTGAAGAGCGGCGTAAGGCACGCGCGATGCGAGATTGCAGCAGGGAGTCGCGATGGCGGGCGGCGGCGATCTTCTGGTCGAGATCACGGACTTGCGGGTCGAAACCCTCGTCGAAGAAACCGGCGGCAGCTTTCATCAAAAGCACCTTGCGGACTTTGGCGTCAAGTTCTTCCTGCGGCCAAACACCCGTCGACACCGAATCAGCAATGGCTTCTATTGTTGCGGGAATGTCGTCGGGCATCAAGATCATATCGGCACCGGCGCGATAGACGGCGAGATTGACCTCGAGCGGACTTCGGCCGGCCGCCACACCCTGCATGCCGACGGCGTCGGTGATGACGGTGCCATGGAAGCTCTGCTCCTCGCGAAGCAGGCCTTTCATACAAGGAGCGGAGATAGACATCGGCACACCGGTGGTGTCGATGGCCGGAATGCTCATGTGGGCAACCATGACCATGGCTACGCCATCATCAATCAGGCGTTGGAACGGCACAAGCCCGACACTATCGAGCCGGGCACGGTCATCAAGGACAACCGGCATCTCAAAGTGCGAATCGACGGTGGTTGCTCCGTGGCCGGGATAATGCTTGGCGCAAGCGTAAATGCCTTCGTTCTGCATGCCGCGCATATAGGCCGATGCGTAGTCGGCTACGACAGAAGGATCGCCGCTGAAGGAACGTTGACCATCGGACTTGTCATATGGGTCAGGGCAGACATCCACCACCGGTGCGTAATTGACAAAGATGTTAAGGTCGCGGAGTTCCCGACCCACATTGCTGCCCATTTGATAAATCAACTTCCTGGCTCTGCGGCCTTCCAACCGACCCAGGATCCTCTGCCGGGGATATGGAAGATATTCAGCGAAGCGCATGGCGGCGCCCCACTCGGCATCAGTAGCCACCAAGAGCGGCAAGCGTGCCAACGACTGGAGCTCGTTCATCCGCTCGACAAAAGGTCCGATAGGACCGCGCATAATAATTAGGTTACCGATACCCCAGTCCCTCACGAGCGAATCCTGACAGATGCGGGTTTCCTCTTCGGGGT